>JAEEGL013763676.1_pt1 | contig 82030 bp, 70 predicted proteins | sample 9134231 | NCBI WGS metagenome assembly JAEEGL01 (sample SAMN16246548, study PRJNA631951) | gut metagenome | biome: gut microbiome; feature: rumen; material: fiber-attached | host: Bos | place: Iran: Karaj | collected 2018-10 | reverse complement strand
CTTAGTATATGGCTGAAGGCAGAGTATTGACACACAAGATTCTAATGATTCTGCTATTTTGCTCCGGCACCTTTGCCTTAAGAGCACAAGAGAAGAATTATGAGTCACATTGGTATTGGAGAGCAGGTGTCACGGCCAGCATCAATACTTATATGCAAGCTAGGTATGGAGGAGAAGGGCCAACATATGATGTTTCCCTGTCAGAAAGATATGGAAAATATCATGGACCAGTTTATGGTATCCCTCCTTTGTCTTTCGATGCCGGATATCGACTTTTCAAGTTTCTGGATCTAACAGCCGGAATAAGTTGGATTCCAATGTGGGGGAAAGTATATGATACATTCGATGCTCCTGAAGGAAATACTGTTTTTGCAAACAGTTTTATTCTCATCCCCTCCATTAAACTTAATTATTACAATACAAACAGGGATACGATATATTCGTCTGTCGGTTTTGGATTAGGTATCCACTTTAACAGAAGTGATTCAAATCTTGTTGGAATCGATCATTGGGGATATCATAACGACTATATTTTGGATAAGGGTAACAGCTGCATTTCAAAGCAATTGGAAGTAGTCCTGCTGGGTATCAATTACGGATCCTTTTTCTGGGAAGGCGGATTCGGTTCCAAATTTTGGGGATACGGCAGCCGTTTCGGAGTACAATTCAACTTTTGATCATTGTGTATGAAAAAGATACTTTTGTCATTTCTTGCAGTATCCCTGCTGTTCTCCTGTGAGATTCAGCGAGCAAATGGCCCTAAAGTTTCTGAAAAATCGCTAATTGATGAATTGGGAACGCTCGGGATGTTTGGGACTGTTGAACCGATGCGTGCTTTGTCTATTATTCTGGCCGGGACTTCCGAGGAGAAAAATGATATCGGCACATTTTCTCATCCTTCCTCCAATACTTGGAATTTCATCGGCCAATGGTGGGAAGGCGGTTCCGACCATATGTGGTTGGTGACAGCGTCGTTCCCTATTCACTTTGACAAAGCAGCCGACGATTCTTGGACTATTTCTTACGAAGGAGATGGAATGGAGTATTCATATTATGAAAGAATGTCTTTCAAGACAACGGCAATTCCAAATATAGATGGATGGCATATAGTAACAATGGGGGCCATTCTGGATAAAGACGGATATGAAATGTCTTTTGGAACGACCGGAGTTACACTCTCTACCAAGATTACCGAGAAGGAGTATTGGACTGACTGGGATTTCTCCCTTTCTGACGGAAAATTATATATGATTATCACTAAAGATAGCGAGGTCATAGACTCTGTCTCAATTACCTGTACCGGCAACTGGAATTCCACAAGGCTTGATGCTGATTACCTGCACTTCTCCACAGCCCGCTTTTGGCAAACAGTTCCTGGAAAATGAAACGAAAAAAAGCCAGGCTTTTGCAGCCTGGCTTTTCGTGTAGCTCCTAGTGGAATCGAACCACTATTTAAGGTTTAGGAAACCTCCGTTCTATCCGTTGAACTAAGGAGCCGTACCTGTCAAAAAAAGAGCCGCTTATTCGGCGCTCTTTTCAATGATCTGGCGGCCACGGTAGTATCCGCACTCGGGGCATACCCGGTGGTAGATGACTGTTGCTCCGCAGTTGGGGCAAGTGGCGAGCGTCGGGACGGCGGCGTGGTCATGGGTACGCCTCTTATCCCTTCTCTGCTTGGAGAGTTTGTGTTTAGGATGTGCCATAGTAATCTATATTTTAATTTATTTGCTCAAATACTTAACCGTCTCCGAGTCACATTCCCCGTCCGGATGGACCTTCACGATGGGGAGCGAAAGGCAGACCTCGTCGTAAATGTCCTGGTTCAGATCAAAGGTCCCTTCCACTTCGAACGCCAGGTCCACGGGAAGGATCAACTCTCCGAGGCATCTGTCGCAAAGCACCTTCACAGTGCCTTCCACCCTGCATTCTCCCTCGATCTCGAAATCCGAATTCGCGACACTGACCTCGATATCGAGGTCGGCATCCCGGATTTCGGAATTTCCGAACGACTCAAAGAACTCCCTGTCGGCATGCCAGTGAAACTCGTTCACTCCATCCTTCAGGCCTTTTACCGGTATGATAAAGGGTTGCAAAGGTAAGAATTTTTTTTCTATTAACAATCTTCGTTGTCGCTATTTCTTTTGCGGGCGAGGGGATCGAGCAAAATCTTGCGTATGCGCATATGGTGCGGGGTAACCTCCACAAGCTCGTCATCCTGTATGTATTCAAGCGCCTCCTCGAGGGAGAACTTGATCGCGGGCGGGAGGATGATCTTCTCGTCGGAACCGGCAGCACGCACGTTGGTAAGCTTCTTTGCCTTGCAGATATTGATGTTCAGGTCCCTCTCACGGGTATGCTCTCCGACTACCTGGCCGGCATAGATCTCTTCACCCGGCTCCACGAAGAAACGGCCGCGGTCCAGGAGCTTGTTCATGGAATAGGCGATGGCCTGGCCGGTTTCAAGCGAGACGAGGGATCCGTTGTTGCGGCCTTCGATCTCCCCCTTGAAGGGCTGATACTCCTTGAAACGATGGGCTACGACGGCTTCGCCCTGGGTAGCGGTCAGCAGGTTGCTGCGGAGGCCGATCAGGCCCCTGGTCGGAATCTCGAACTCGAGCATGGTCCTGTCCGTACGGGGCTCCATGCGGATAAGGGCGCCTTTCCTGCGGGTGGCTATCTCGATGGCGGCTCCGACGAAGTTCTCGGGGACCTCGATCGAAAGCTCTTCGATAGGCTCGCAGCGCTGGCCGTTGATGGTCTTGTCAAGGACCTTGGGCTGGCCGACCTGGAGCTCGAACCCTTCGCGGCGCATGGTCTCGATCAGGACCGAGAGATGCAGCACGCCCCTTCCGTAAACGACGAACGAATCAGCCGAGAGGCCGGGCTTGACGCGGAGGGCAAGGTTCTTTTCGAGTTCCTTGTCGAGGCGGTCCTTTATGTGGCGGGACGTGACGAACTTGCCGTCCTTGCCGAAGAAAGGCGAGTTGTTGATGAGGAACATCATGCTCATCGTGGGCTCGTCAATGGCGATGGGCGGCAGGGCCTCGGGATTCTCCGCATCGGCGATCGTGTCTCCGATCTCGAAGCCGTCCACGCCGACGACGGCGCAGATGTCACCGCACTGCACGCTGTCGACATTGGTCTTGCCGAGGCCTTCGAAAGCCATCAACTGCTTGACCTTGCTCTTCTGGACTATGTCGTAGCGCTTGCAAAGGCTCACGGTCTGGCCGGAGACAAGGCTTCCGCGGGTGACCTTCCCGACGGCGATGCGGCCGACGTAAGGGGAATATTCAAGCGAGGAAATCAGCATCTGGGGAGTGCCTTCCACGACGGCCGGTGCCGGAATCTCTTCAAGGATGGTATCGAGGAGCGGAGTGATGTCGCCGGTCGGCTGGCGCCAGTCGAGGGACATCCAACCCTGCTTCGCGGAGCCGAAGACGGTCTTGAAGTCAAGCTGTTCTTCGGTGGCGTCCAGGTTGAACATCAGGTCGAAAACCTCTTCCTGGACTTCGTCGGGACGGCAGTTGGGCTTGTCCACCTTGTTGATCACGACTATGGGTTTCTTGCCCATCTGGAGCGCCTTCTGCAGCACGAAGCGGGTCTGCGGCATGCAGCCCTCGAAAGCATCCACGAGCAGGAGTACGCCGTCGGCCATGTTCAACACGCGCTCGACCTCACCCCCGAAATCGCTGTGGCCCGGGGTGTCGATGATGTTGATCTTGACTCCCTTGTAGGTCACGGAGACATTCTTGGCAAGGATGGTGATCCCGCGCTCCCGCTCGAGATCGTTGTTGTCAAGGATGAGCTGGCCCAGGTTCTCGGGCTGGCGGACGAGATTCGCCTGGTAGATCATACGATCCACCATCGTGGTCTTGCCGTGGTCCACATGGGCTATCAGCGCTATGTTTCTGATTTCCATATCTTTCTTCTACTAACTAATCCGCAAAAATACGTATTCTCGACGTAAATGCAAAGCCGGCGACCTTACGGCAACCGGCTTTGTGCGCGAGATGAGACTCGAACTCACACAGGTTTTACCCCACTAGCTCCTGAAACTAGCGCGTCTACCATTTCGCCACCCGCGCAAAGTGGACTGCAAATATAAGTATTTTTTAGAAAATATATGTAACGGAGAGCAACAAATCGTTAGGCAGCAGGAAAAAGCCGCTGCCCGAGTCCACTATACGGCCGCATCTCGGACAGGCGTAGGTCACTGTCCTGCCGTAGCCCGCCCAGCCGCCAAGGCCTATGTCGAGGTTGAAATGCGGGCTCAGCATCCAGGCATATCCGGCCCCGAGGCCCCCGCCGAAGCGGTCCCCCTCCTCGGTCAGGGGCGAACGCAGGCCGCCGGTGTTGAACTCCTGATACTGCCATTTCGCAGACAGCCACCAGCCGGACCACACGTGCCACGGCCACCAGCGCGCACCGACGGAAAAAAGGCGCTGGCGGTCCTGCATCTGCGACGGGCCTTCCTCCCCGTATGTGAAGGGATTGTATTTGGCGCCGGCTGAAAGGCTCCAGTGCCTTGCAAGCCCGTAGGAGAGTTCCAGGTTCATCGTGCCCATGTCGGCAAGGTCGGCCACGTTCGAGGACAGGGCGCAGTTCTGCGCGCCGGCAAGGAGGCACCAAAGCATCCCGGCCAGAAATAGTATCTTCTTCATCTCAGAGGTATCTTACGAAGGCCTGCGTTATTATGCTCTTGCTTTCCGGATAGAGGGCAAGGAGCTTGTCTTTCAGGACGTCCCTGTCCGTGACGTCTTCGGTAAGCGCAGGGAACAGCTTGAACCTGTCCAGGCCCCGCTCGTCGAGGTAGAGGAATATCTGAGGCGAGAACCAGTACGAGGTGCCGAAACTGCGGCTCTCTTCCCCGTACCGTTCCCTGTAGAGCCGGGTCTGGACATAGTAGGCCCACATCTCCCCGACCTCGCAGTAGCCGTGGTCCGCTTCGGTGCCGACCCCGTAGGTCACGCCGCCCGATGTTATGAATGAAGTGAGCACGAACTTTATGTACTTCTCCCAGTAGGCTTGTCCTGCCTGCATGAAATGGCTTGCGTGGGCGCATTCGTGAATGGCCGTGGCGTAGATATCCTTGTAGTTCTCACGTCCCTCCATCCCGAGGGTGACGTCGGGCAGGAACATCTTCACGAGCGAAGAGAAGCCTCCAAGGAACTCTCCGACGACGGTCCCGTCGATATAGACGCCCTGCTGCAGCATTATCGCGGAACTCTCGTTCATGTTCTGGAACAGCCATATCCTCAGGTCGGAAGGCGGAGTCTTGATCGAAGCCCCGCTGGCGGAGCAACTCCCGAAATAATCGCATACCGCGTTGTTGACCACGCAGCGGCAGAAGAGCTTGCGCTCCGATTTACGGTCCACGGTGATGCTGACCCCGTCCGGGGAACTTTTCCCCATGGTCGAGACCGAAGCCGGAGCAAGCAGGAGGTTCACCCCGATGCCGAAGCCCTTACGGTTCTTGAAAACCAGACGGTAGCGCACGTCGGACGTGAATTTCCTTTCCATCTGATAGTATCCTTCCTCATCCGTGAAGGCATGGGCGAACTTGACGAAGGTGTTGGCCGAAACCTTGACCCCGGCGACTCCGAAAGGCTCCGTGTCGAGGGCATCGTCGATGATGGCGATGCGTCCCTTCGGTGCCGTGGCGGGATACGACTCCCCGCCCCTTGTCCCGGAGAGCAGTCCGGCGTTCCCCGTCAGGCGGAAGGCCTCCCTCTCGACTGCGGCCCAGTCTATCCCGTCGGAGCGCGTCGCAGGGTCGTTCTCGAAGATGTAGCAGCGGTCCAGCAGCTCGTACCTTATGTTCTCCGGGAACACGAAATCATGCGGCACGACGGCATACTGCCACGTGATCTCATCTTCGGGTATCTCCGGATCGTGATAGTAGTCACCCTCGCGGACTATGCGGTAGTCCAGCGGGTGGTCCGTCAACTCGACCCCCGTCTCCTCGAGGATCTTGAAATCCTCTTCCCCGGACGGCAGGAAGCGGGCATAGAGGTCCGTAGGATGGACATCGACCCGTCCCCGCGTGGGGTACAGGCTCCGGAGCGCCTTTTCCACGTTCTCGACGGAATAAGGGTCGTCCAGCTGCTCTCCGAGCACGATCATGCCGTGCGAAAGCGTCCCTTCCGCGTCGATTCTTTCTCCCCTGCTCCCGAAAAACTTCTCCGGGTTGCAGGAAACCGGGATCAATGTCAGAAGTATCCCGGCAAACAACAATCTTCTTTCTTTCATATTCCGACTTTTTTGGTCCGGGACAAAGTTATGACAAGATAGCCGTGGAAACGAGATTTCCACGGCTAATTGAAAAAATCGGCCCCTGGGGGCTATGTGGGGCATCCCGGCAAGTGTCCGGGAGCGAGTTAAATCAGAAGAAAACCACTGTTTCCTGGCTGATTGCGCTCATCAGGGAGTTCCCGAGACGGCTTACTCCGAAGCGGAAAAGGTCCTTGTTCATCCAATCCGCACCAAGGACGGAAGATCCGATGGCATAGTAGCAGAGAGCATCCTTCGCAGTGGAGATGCCTCCCGCAGCCTTGAACCCTACCTTGCGGCCGGTGGCCTCGAAGTACTTGCGTATGCAGTTGCACATGATCCATGCGGACGCGGGCGTTGCGTTGACCTCGACCTTGCCGGTGGACGTCTTGATGAAATCAGCGCCGGCTTCCATGGCAAGGAACGAAGCCGCGGCAATGTTCTCGGGCGTCTTCAGGAGACCTGTTTCCAGGATGACCTTGAGCACGACCTTGCGGCCTTCGGAGGCGGCCTGCGCGTCGATCGCGGCCTTCATGGCCCGTATCTCATTGGAAGCAGCCTCGTGATCTCCGCTAAGGAAAGAGCTGAGGGACAGTACGATATCGATCTCGTCCGCCCCGGCCTTCACCGCCAGTTCGCACTCCCTGACCTTGACTTCGAGGAAACTCTGCGTGGAAGGGAAGCAACTGGCCACGGTCGTGACGTGCAGTTCCGGGGAGCAGCGCTCCGCCTTCACCACCGGAGCGAAGTTGGGATACACGCAAATGGATGCGGGAAGGGGGTAGGAAGGGTATTCCTGCACAAGGCGGGTCACCTTGGCGACCAGCTTCGAGACCGAAGCGGGAGTGTCGTCGCTCTTGAGGGTCGTCAGGTCCATGAAGGAGAAGCACTTCTTATAGACCTCCTCTCCCGCAAGGTTGTCCAGGCTTGAAGCGATCCGGTCCAGGGCTGCATTGACAGCGTCTTCAGACGGCACGAAGCCGTATTTCTGCAAATAATCCATACTATATTATTTTATCGTTTTCAAAGAATCTGCGCGGCAGCAGAGCGAATCGCAGCGGCATCCAAGGGAATCACGGCAGCAGCAGAGAGAATCGCAACGGCACTTCAGGGAATCCAGGCTGCAGCACAGTGAATCGCAGCGGCATCCGAGGGAATCCCGGCAGCAGAGGCAGGCCAGGCTGTCAGCGGCGAGCGAGTCCGCAGCCACGGAAGGACGGGCCCAGAAGACAAGGCTGTCTGCCCAGACAAGGCTGTCTGCCGTGAAAGCGGAACTCACATATCCTCCCGGCTCCCTGTATGCGTCTATGGCCGCCTTGACGGCTTCGAGTTCCTTCTGCTTTTTCTCGAGGCGGGTCGAGACGTTCTTCAGCATCTTGGCGAATTTTTCCGGATCCCTGAGGTAGTGTGTCACGCTCTTGTCGAAATCCTTGAAACTGTAGCCGTATTCCCGGAAGACGGGCTCATAGAAGAGTGTCGTATCGGCCACCTTGCGCGCGGCAGAATGGTCCATCAGCCACTGGTCCGCGAGGAACATGTCATAATAGATGTCCTCCATCGCCTTCCGCGGAATGATCCTCCCGCCCCGCGAGCATGAGCCCGCAAGGAGAAGAACCGCCGCGAAGGCGAGCAGTACCATTGTGGCCGCCTTGCGCATGGGCTAACGGAGTTCCGCTCCAAATTTCTCCTTGAACGCGGACAGGAGGCTGTCCATGACCCTCTCCACGTCGGCGTCAGTCAGGGTCTTGTCCAGATCCTGGATCGTGAAACTGAGGGCATACTGCTTCTTGCCGGCAGGGATCCTGTCGCCACGGTAGACGTCGAACAGGGAAACCTGTTTCAGCAGCTTGCGGCCGGCCTTGAGGGCGGCTGCATGCAGGTCGCCGTAGGAGACGGATTCGTCGAGAAGCAGGGCCAGGTCGCGACGGACCTCGGGGAAGCGGGGCAGTTCCTTGAAGGACACCTTGTCCCTGCGTACCAGCTCCAGGATGGCGTTCCACTCGATTTCGGCGGCGAAGACAGGCTGCCGCACCCCGAACTTGCGGGCGAAGGAAGGAGCGACAGTGCCGATGACGGCGAGCGGCTTCTTTCCGCCGGGAAGGGTGTATCGGACCCCTTCCGAGAAGATATCCGCAGGGGCCGGTTCCGTCCACATCTGTCCGAGATCGGCGCCATAGCGGCGCAGGAGCAGCTCGACATAGCCCTTGAGCAGGAAGTAGTCCCCCTTGGCGGGAGAGGCGTTCCAGGACTTGTCCGGCGTGCCGGTTACGAAGAGTGTGAAGCAGGCGTGCTCTTCGTAGCCCTCGAGGGTTTCGGGGCCCTTTTCGGGAATGCGGGCATAGACCGAGCCGTATTCGAAGGTCTTCATCGAATAGACCTGGCGGTTGATGTTGTGCGCGACGACTTCCAGTCCGCCGGGGATCAGGCTCTGGCGCATCACGTTGAGGTCGGAGCTGAGCGGATTGACTATATGCACGCACTTTTCAGCGGGGAAGGACTGAAGTCCGGTGTAATAGTCGGCCTTCGTCAGGGAGTTGTTCATCGTCTCCGTGAAACCGTTGGAGGCGAGGAAGTTGCTTATGCTGTTGCGCACGGCCTCGGGATCGGGGCTGGGGGTCGCGTTGACGGACATGCGCATCCTGGCAGGCAGGGCGATGTTGTCATAGCCGTATATCCTCAGTATCTCCTCGACGACGTCGCATTCGCGGGTCACGTCCACCATCCAGGAAGGGGCCTCCACCTTGCGGCGGGCTCCCTCGCTGCCGAGGAATACGTATCCCAGAGCTTTCAGGATGAGGTCCATCCGCTCCGCTCCTATCTTCTGGCCCACGAAGGACTCGATGCGGTCGTAATCAAGGTCTATCACCTTCCGCTCGAACGGGGCGGGGCAGACTTCCTGCACTTTCCCGACCACGTGGCCGCCGGCGCATTCGAGTATGAGCAGGGCCGCCCTCTTCAGGGCATATTCAGTGACGAGCGGATCCGCGCCCCTTTCGAAACGGAAGGAGGCGTCCGTCTGCAGGCCGTGCGACTTGGAGGTCTTTCGGATGGAGCCCGGATCGAAGTAAGCGCTCTCGATGAATACGGAGGTGGAGCCTTCGGTGACTCCGCTATCCTCTCCGCCGAACACTCCGGCTATGCACATGGGGCCGTCCGCATTGGCGATGACCATGTCGGTGGCGGCAAGCTTGCGGTCCACGCCGTCAAGGGTGCGGATGGGCTCTCCGGCCGCGGCCCTGCGGACTATCACCTTACCCCCGGAGATCTTCGCCGCGTCGAAGGTGTGGAGCGGCTGGCCGAGCTCGAAGAGCACGAAATTGGAGATGTCCACTATGTTGTTGATGGGCCTGGAGCCTATCGCGATGAGCTTCTTCTGGAGCCACTCGGGGGAAGGACCGACTTTCACTCCTTCGATGGTGACACCGGTGTAGCAGGGCGCCCCGGCGCTGTCCAGGACCTCGACGGGAATGCCGTCTCCGGCCCCTTCCTTGAAGGCGGAAACGTCCGGCAGACAGAGTTCGCAGGGCTTTCCGGCTGCCTTGAGAGCGGCATAGAGGTCGCGGGCGACACCCCAGTGGGAAGCCGCATCGACGCGGTTGGCGGTGATCTCATACTCGATCACGGCCTGGGTCTCGAGCTTCAGGTACTCCTTCGCCGGCTGCCCGACGGGAGCGTCTTCGGGAAGGACCATTATGCCTTCATGGCTCGTCCCTATGCCCAGTTCGTCCTCGGCGCAGATCATCCCGAGGGATTCGACGCCGCGGATCTTGGATTTCTTGATCTTGAAGTCGCCCGGGAGGACGGCCCCGACCGTGGCCAGCAGGACTTTCTGGCCGGCGGCCACGTTGGGAGCGCCGCAGACTACCTGCAGGGGCTCTTCCCCGGTGCCTGCGTCCACTTTCGTGACATGGAGGTGGTCCGAATCCGGATGGGGTTCGCATTCCAGGACCTTCGCGACGACGACTCCTTTCAGGCCGCCTTCGACGACTTCCGTTTCTTCCACTCCGTCTACCTCGATGCCTATGGCGGTCATCGTGGCTGCGACCTGCGCGGGGTCAAGATCGCATTTCAGATAATCTTTGAGCCAATTGTAAGACAGCTTCATATCTATTCTCTTATTTCAAATCTTCAGGGTTGAAAAGGGCGGAGACAAACTCCTCCAGGTCGAAGTCCTTGAGGTCGTCAATGCCTTCGCCGACGCCCAGGTATTTCACCGGGACACGGAAATTGTCCACGAGTCCCACGACGACGCCGCCCTTGGCCGTGCCGTCGATCTTCGTCACCGCGAGGGCCGTGATATCTGTCGCGCGGGAGAACTCGCGGGCCTGCTGGAAGGCATTCTGGCCCGTGGAGGCATCGAGCACGAGCAGCACCTCGTGCGGTCCGTCCGGGATCACCTTGCGGATAACGTTGCGTATCTTCGAGAGTTCGTTCATCAGGTCCACGCGGTTGTGCAGGCGCCCTGCGGTGTCGATGAGGACCACGTCCGAGCCTTTCGCCACGGCAGATTTCACTGTGTCGTAGGCAACGCTTGCGGGGTCCGATCCCATCTGCTGCCTGACTATGTCCACACCGGCCCTGTCGGCCCATATCTGGAGTTGGTCCACGGCCGCGGCCCGGAAGGTGTCGGCAGCGCCGAGGGTGACCTTCTTGCCTTCGGCCTTGAACTTCGCGGCGAGCTTGCCGATGGTCGTCGTCTTGCCGACGCCGTTGACGCCGACGACGAGCACGACATACGGCTTCGCGCTCACGGCTGGCGCAGGATGGACATTGGCCTCCATGAGGGAGCCTATTTCCTCGCGGAGCATCCCGACGAGTTCGTCGAAAGACATGTATTTATCCTTGTGGACCCTTTCCTCGAGGGCGTCGATGACCTTCAAGGTGGTGTCCACGCCCATGTCGGACTCGACAAGCGCTTCTTCTATCGCGTCCAGCGTGTCGTCATCCACCCGTGACTTTCCGGCCACGGCGCGGGAGATTTTTTCAAAAAAACTCCTCTTGGTCTTCTGCAATCCCTTGTCGAAAATACCCATAGTCTGCAAAAATAACCATTATTTTTACAGTTTCTCATAGGTCAGGACCATTTTTGATATCTGGGCGTTGTAAGAATTGTTTCCGTAAAGGTACCACGCCTCGTCCGAATCCGAGTCCCTGAGCCAGACCGTCGTCGGGGCATCCGGGCTGAAAGAATATTCTTCCGCGCCTTCCTGCTTCGCCGGAGTGCGGACAAGAGAGAAAGACTTCGCCCCGGAATTGACTATGGACAGTTCAATCGAAACAAGGCGGCTGCCGCTTACGACGGGCAGTTTCATCCAGCATCCTACCGTCTGGAAACGGAGGAAGGACGAAGGCTTCCAGTAGTACCCTGCCTGGTAATAACCGTGGTTAGCGAGCCACTGATGGACGGAAGCCCCAACCGTCAGTTCGTAAGTCTGCCCGTCCGAGGTGAAGGTGAACCTGTCCCCTTCCTCCGGAGTGACCCGCCCGTCCTTGCTGACAGCCTGGCCTTCTTCTCCCTGCCACGTCCTGTTCGTCGGACCGGAAGGTACGGTGAAGCCCGACGAAGGGGTCAGGGGGAACGTATCCTTCGAGAAGTCCAGGGTGAGGACCTGCCGGACGGAAGCATTCAGGGCAAGGACCCTCACGCTGCCCGGCTCCGGGGTCACGTCAGGGCCGAACGAGGCCCGCGCGGTCCGGCCGTCGGCGTAGCTTGCGGTTATGCAGTATCCTTTCTTATAATGGATTGCCGGGATGCAGAACCAGAAGGATCCTTCCCTTTCAACAATGAACCCCTTCCCTCCTCCGTTCATCACGATGGACTCCGAGGCCGAAGCGTCGCTGGTTTCCATCCGGGGGACATCCCCGCTGAAATCGATCCGGACCGGACCTGCCACCTTTTCGCCACTGAGTCCGGAGAACCGCAGTTCGCTTATTTCGGCGTTCCCGATGATATCGAGGCGGACAAAGGCGCAGAGGTAGCTGAAGCGCAGCACTCCGTTCTCGGCGCCACGTGCCCACATAAGGGCCGCGCCGGGTGCAAATCCGCCTTCCGCCCGCTGCTGGACGGACTGGGTTTCGGTGCTGACCGTGGTCCCGGTGCGGGACGCCTTCAAATGATAGGGATACAAGGCGATGATTCCGCCGCCGGTCTCAGTCCTCGGTCCCGAGTACTCGATCTGGCCGGAGCCAGCCCCGGTCTTGCCTGTATATTTCCATCTTTCGTTGCTGTCGCTGTTGTAGAAAACGCTGAACTTGTCGCCTTCTGTCCACACGGTGCGGCCGGAGCCGTCCAGCTGGACCCTGGTCGAAACCGTCTCTACCGTAAGCCTGTCGGCGGAAGGAAGCCCTTCCTTTTCCGTACAGCAGCAAAGGAGCAGCAGCAGCGCCGGCAAAATGAAACGCGTCTTCATCATAAGGCAGACGCATTTGAAATCCTGCGCCCGGCGGCAAGGCGTTCCTGCAACTGGGTGTCGTACAATCTTTCGGGCTCGCCCGGAAGGCGGTCCCTGACCACCCCGAGGGGCCTTCGGCCGAGATTGTCCCCGGCGGCATAGGAAGCGGATGCCGTGGCGCGCGGAGTACTGCCCACGCTCCAGTTGAGAGCCGACGCCCAGGGGCTCTGGCAGACTATCGAAGAAGCCCTGCAGTTCCAGAAAACCATATTGGCGCCCTGCCAGCCTTGTCCCGTCCCGGAGTTTCCGGCATCCTTCACCACAAGCCCGCCGGAAGTGACGCAATTGTCGTAAAGACAGCCCGTGGACCATCTCTGATGGGGACCGAGTATGGAATACATCCTTTCCCCGATGCAGTCCACAAAAGCATTGGGTCCGGGGACCTTGGTTCCGAGCACGAAGCCGTGACGATCCTCGTCGCAGAGGCAGTTCCGCACGAGGCAGCACCCGCCTCCCGAGATATGGAAGGCATATCTCCAGCCGCCGTTGATGCGGCTGACGGGACTCAGGCTGCGGCAGTCTTCGACGGTGATGTTCTGCGCTCCGGAAGAAAGGTCGACCGCCGAAGTCGAGAAATAACGGACGGTGATGTCCTTCACCCGGCAGTGCTCCGAAGCGCCGACCAGCACGGCGGTGGACGCGTGCTCCTCGTCTATGTACATCCCGTCTTCGACGACGGAGGAGTCAAATTCCGATTCGAAGACAAGGTTCTCAACCCCGCTCTCGGATATCCGGTCCCATGAGGTCTTTACGAGCATCCCTCCTCCGAATCCTGAAGTCATGGACATGACCACCGGGTTGTCCAGCCAGATGCGGCGCCCTTCGACGCCGACCACCGTCCTATCCCACCACATTCCGTAGGCGGCGGGCGTCCACTGGGTGATCACGTCTTCATCCGTCGCTGCCTGGACTATCTCGCGCATGTGGATGGCGTCCAGCCAGCCGGCCGTCGCGGGCCTGTAGAGGGAAACCCTGTCCCCGACGTTGAAGGACGACGGATCGGACACTTCGACGAAAGCCGCGCCGCAGAAGGCATCCCCGACAAGGGGAATCATCGGCCCCGTCTGCTCCCTGGCGCTGAGCTGGGGCGTACGGACCTTGACGAGATAATGGACCGTGGTCCCCACTCCGGCGATGGACTTGGAGGTCGTCTTTATTATCCTCGCACCGGCGGCGTCCCGCATCACGCGTCCCATCACGACGACGTGGCGAAGGGTCTTGCCTGCCGCCCTGATCGTTGTCGCCTTGTCCCCCGAGCCGCGGAGGACAAGTCCGCTGCGGTCCAGCATTATGATGGAATCGACACGGTAGGTTCCTTCCTGCAGCAGGATTACGGACCGCTCGGGAGCGGAGTCGATCGCGTCCTGGATGAGAGAAGTGTCGTCTCCGCCGGTGGGGGCAGCGACGCGCACGACGTTGGCGTAATCGGGGAAGGCGTCTTCGCCCCAATGGTAGCCGACGCGGCTGAAATCAGGTATGGTGTCCCGCGTCAGTGGCTCCTCAGGCAGGATGAAGACGGGATCGGCAAGAAAAGAGACGTCCTGCTTCCCTTCCGTCACGCCGCTCTGCCCGGGGCCTTCCGGCTTCGTGCAGCACGACGCCAGAAGCGCGGTCAGGGCCAATATGAGATATCCCGCCTTCATTCACTTTCGAGTTTGCCGATGCGCTTGCGGTATAGCTGCCAGGAATTGAAAAGATTGTGCCAGAGGGTATAGAAGCCTCCGGCGACGGAGATCACGGGGGTAAGGAAAGTATAGCCCATCCATATCCCGAAGACCGTGTTTTTCTGGCCAAGCGACTGTCCGCCGGTGATCCTGGACGCATAACGGGAACCTATCTTCTTGCCGGCCCAGAACTGGAAGACGCAGCTCAGAAGGGATGCCGCCGCGATCTCGGCGAGCACCCAGGCAGAACCTTCGTTGTGCACTATGGCCCTGGTGCTCATAAGGATGGCAAGGGTGAGGGAAACGGCCCAAAGGTAAAAGCTCCAGTCGACATACCTGAGGAGCCGTCGGTGCAGCCGGGGCAGCAACCATCTGACCATCCATGCCAGCAGGCAGGGCAGGATCAGCAAGGGGAAGACCTTTCCGAGTATGCGCAGGAAGGCGCTGAAGAAGGACAGTCCCGCCATGGGGTGGATGAGAGGTACCAGAAGCGGCACCAGTATTGAGACCAGCAGATTGATAAGGACCGTATAAGTCACGGCTCCGGCCATGTCCCCTCCCAGCTTGCCGGTGACTACGGCGCAGGCCGTGGCCGTCGGGCATATAAGGCACAGCATCAGCCCCTCGATCCCGGCCCGGAGCGGCAGCCCGGGACAGAATGCCAGCAGCAAGGCAAGCGCAGTGAAGGAGCCTCCCTGGATAAGCAGCAGCCAGCCCATCCAGCCACGGTAGCGCATCTGCCGCGGTTCTATCTTGCAGAAGCTCAGGAAGAGCATCGCAAAGAGCAGCAGGGGCTGGATCCTCTTGCAGATTTCCAACAGCACCGGGCCGGCCGGATGGAGGAAAGGCATGCCGCGGTACAGGAAATATGCCGAGGCTCCGCCGATTATTCCTATAATCAGCATCCAGTCCTTTACGAACTTCTTCAGGGCGCTGCCGAACTCTCCCACCTTTCTCAGAAAACCAGTTTTTCGATGAACACCTGCTGGCCGCCTGTACGGCCTTCGACTATGAATGCCCCGTCTTCCTCGAGAAGATACAGGTCCACGGTATCACCCATGCGGGCTTCATGGTTGAAGTTTATCGCTATCTCCTTCACGTCATTGTCCCGGACAAGGTCATAGGGCAGCGCGTCCATGGCCCAGACAGTGTACTTGACATTGTTCGTGTGGCCGTTGGCGTCCAGGTCGGAATAAACCACCTTGTGGCTGCCTATGGGCTTGAAAGGCGCATCCTTGGCGACGGCGACCTTCGGGGCGAGTTCCTCGAAGACCCTCTCGGTGCACTGCGGTTCGAACGGGATTATATCCCCCAGCCGGTCCGTTCGCAGGGCCCTGCGGGAAGCCACGTCCATAAGGATCCATGAAGTCGTCGCCGCAATGAGCGGGTTGCCGTCCTTGTCGAGGAGACGGTAGTCACGCACGAAGAAAAGGCCGTCCACCCCCCGGTGCCATGTTTCGAGCTTTACGGTGTCCAGGCGCCTGGGGAAGGCGGTGAACTTCACCTGCATCCTCGCCAGGATCCAGACGATGCCGTATTTTTCGAGATGGTGGTCGGCAAAACCAAGGGGCTCAGCCCCGAGGGCGGCAAGTTCCTGCGCGATGTCGAGAAACGACGAGGGACGCAGCTGGGACTTGCTGTCTATCATGTAATAAGGAATGGAATAATCCTGAGTGTACTTATCCATTTTTTCAGTCTTTACGGGCCGGAGCGAAGCTGTATTCCACGGGATCCGTGCAGAGGCCGGAGAGTTTCACTTCCGCGTCCAGGAAGTTTTTCTTTATGATGTTTTCAAGAAGGTTGCATGTGAACTGCTCGCTCTGCCAGTGGCCGAGTTCCATCAGCAGCATCCCTTCGCCGTCGAAGAAATCATGGTAGTGGAACTCGCCCGTGATGAAGCAATCGGCCCCCTTCTTCAGGGCATCGCCGATAAGGAACGCGCCCGCTCCGCCGCAGAGCGCGACCTTGCGGACGGTCTTTCCCGCGGCCGGGGTATGCTTCAGGCAGGGCACACCGAAAATTTCCTGCACCCTGGCGACGAAACTTTCAGCCTCTTCCGCCACAGGAAGCTCGCCGACAAGTCCGCTTCCGGCATCCCGTCCTTCGACGGGGCTGAGCCAGTCCGTCGCCTTCAGGCCTATCTTCTCGGCCATCTTGAAGTTCACGCCGCCGCGGGCGTTGTCGAGGTTGGTGTGGGCCGAATACAGGGCTATCTTGTTCGAGAGGGCCTTCACGACGCAACGTTGCTGCCAGGCGGCATCGCTGACGCACTTCAAGGGATGGAAGAGAAGCGGATGGTGCGAGACCACGAGATTGCATCCCCTCGAGACAGCCTCGTCTATGATGCTCTCCGTTATATCGAGGCTCACGAGGATTCCGGTGACTTCCGTCCCGGGGAATCCCACCTGCAGGCCCGAATTGTCATATGGTTCCTGAAGGTTCAAGGGAGCGAAGCGCTCGAGTGCTTCTATGATCTGCTTAACCGTCATCTTTGTTGAAGTTGAAAGACAAAGATAGTAAAAAACCGCCACTCCCCCTGCGGCTTCTGCGAGAGAGACGGGGTCTTTCCACTACGGGGAGGCCCCTCGGAGCATACCCGCAAAACAACAGGCACGCCGAATTGGACAGAAGTGGCCTTGGAATAACCTCTGAGGCAGGTTTACCATTATTTTCGGTGCCAGATGCAGCTTCTGGCGGGCATTGTGGCACGACCTTCTGATATAAACAGCTGATTAATAATAATCTACTTTAAGGGCCCGTGCCAGAACATTTTAAGAAATCAGGCAAGAGGCTAGAAATAGCGGCTGGGCAATCACATAGGTGGAGGATGATTACTGGCGGAGAATGACAAGCAACAGCGGGAAAGCGTCCGTTGATTAATTGACGGAATTGATGTATTTTTGTTGGAATAATATTGATTTCAGATGAAACGGATTGCATTGTTTATGGCTCTGGCGGCACTGTGCTGCGCCTGCGGAGCGAAGGTCGAACTTCCTCAGATAATAAAGGAGAAGGCTTTCTCCGGACTGGATAAAGCCCAGATGGAAGCGCAGTACAAGGCCAACAAGGCCGAGTGGGACGCCGCGTGCGCCTTCCTTTCCAGGCCCGACCTGGACACCTTGAAGTGCGGGAAATACCCCCTGACTGAAGCCGGGACCTACGCGAACGTGCAGGAGTACGACCTCAACCCAGAAGCGGTCCACAAGTTCGAGACCCATCGCCAGTTCATAGACATCCAGTATGTCATCTGCGGCGAGGAGATGATTTACATATGTCGGACAGAAGACCTGCAGGACAGGCTTTCGGATTATTCCGAGAAGCGCGACGTCGAGTTCTTCGCCGGCGCCTCGAAGCAGGATGGCTATGTCTTGAATCCTTCATGCATGGTCATCGTGTTCCCTTCCGATCCCCACATGCCCGGCTGCGTCCCGCCTTCCGGTGCCGGCCATGTCCGCAAGATCGTCATCAAGGTGCCCGTGGCGCAGTAGGATGAAAGGGACGGTCGAACTCAGCGGGATGGAATTCCACGCCTTCCACGGTGTCCTGGAGCAGGAGCGCCGGGAAGGCAACCTGTTCAAGGTGGACCTCCGTTTCAGCTACAATGCCGGGAAGGCAGCGGCGTCCGATTCGATCGGCGATGCCATCGACTACGGAGCCGTCTATGATATCGTGGCACGGGAGATGGCCGTTCCGTCCAACCTCCTTGAGAACGTTGCATGGCGCATAAGGGAGGCCGTCTGCGAGGCCTTCCCCTCCGCCTTCGACGTGAGTGTGAAGGTATCGAAAAACCACCCTCCCGTCTCCGGGAAGGTGGAATGGTCGTCAGTGGAGATTTAGGCCTGCATGTCCGCAGCCATGGCCGCTTCGACGTCGGCGGGTTCTATCGGAAGGCGGTTGCGGCCGAGCCTTCTGGCGCCATCAGCGGTGACGAGGACGTCGTCTTCGAGGCGTATGCCGCCGAAGTCGTAGTATTCTTCCAACTTCGCGTAATTCACGAAGTCCTTGCACTTGCCTTCCTTCTTCCACTGCTCTATCAGGGCGGGGATGAAGTAGATGCCCGGCTCGTCCGTGATCACGTTGCCGGGGACCAGGCGGCGGGCCATGCGAAGGCTGCCGAGTCCCAGCTGCTTTGCGCGCTTCTGGTCGTCGTCGTAGCCGACGAGGTCTTCTCCGTAATCCTCCATGTCATGCACGTCCAGGCCCATGTTGTGCCCGAGGCCGTGCGGCATGAAGAGCCCGGCGACGCCTTCCGCGACCATCGCGTCGAGGTCGCCCTTCACCAGCCCCAGCCCGGAAAGGGCGTCCAGCATCTTGCGCGCCACGGCAAGATGCACGTCGCGGTACTGCACTCCGGGCTTTATCAGCGTAAAAGCGAAGTTGTTGCAGTCGCAGACTATCTGGTAGATGTCCTTCTGCTTCAGGGTGAACTTCCCGCCCGTAGGATAGGTGCGTGTGAAGTCGGAGGCGTAGTGGTCGTTCGCTTCGACGCCGGCGTCTATGACCATGAGCTTGCCGGGAACTATTTCGGCGCCATGGTCATGGCAGTGGAAGACTTCCCCGTGCTGGGTCAGGATGGTCGGAAAACTCACTCCCCAGCCCTTAGCGAGGGCGACACCCTCCATCTCGCCGACGATTTCCTGCTCGATGCGGCCGACGCGTATCCCTTTGCGGGCGCGGACGTGCATCTCACAGCCGAGGTCGCAGGCGGCGTCCAGGGATGCGATTTCCTCGGGGGACTTTATGAGCCTCATGGAGATTATCGCCTTCACAAGGGCTTCTGACGTGTCCCAGATGGACAATTGCGAAAGTTTTATCTTGTTGTAGTAGCGGGTCGGAGGGATAACATGGACCTTGCGTCCTCCGCACTGGGCCATCCCGACGGCCTGGTCAAGGTCACGGTACGGGGCCGTCGCGGCGATTCCGGTAGTAGCCGCCACTTCGGCGACGGAAGGCTCGGGACCGTTCCAGATGATGTCGTCGAGGTCGGCGTCGTCGGCAAAGAGGGTTTCCTTGCCGCTGTCTATGTCGAGGACGGCGGCCCAGCGGGGCTCGTCGATTCCGAAGAAGTATATCCAGGTCGAGTCCTGGCGCCATTTGTAGGCGTTGTTCGAGTACTGAGCGGGAGCGTCCACGTTCCCTATGAACACGATGATGCCGCCTTCGCCCTTCATCTTGTCGAGGAGAGCCCTTCGGCGGGCAATGTAAACTTCCTTGTCAAACATGGTCTAATTATCTGTCGGTACGGCCTTGATGCCGGCTTTGCGGCGTTCGGCCAGTTGATATTCGTATAAAGATTCCGGGGAGACGTGGGAGTCGTAGCTTTCCCAGACCCCTTGCGGGCGGTCCTGGTTGTCCCTGCGGGAGCCGTTATGCCGGGGTCCGACGCAGCCGACCGCATAGTTTTTTGCAGAGACCCATGGGCTCTGGAGTGCGAACATTCCGGCTTCGCAATTCCAAAATATAAAGTTCGCACCTGCCCATCCGTGTCCGGAGCCGGCATTTCCGCGGTCTTCGCAGTCGAATCTTCCGTCAACGACAACGCAGTCGTAAAGGACACCGGTGGACCAGCGATGGTGAGGCCCGCAGTCGCTGAAACTGTTCGTGGCAGTGCAGCGGTGGTACACGTTCGGGCCGCATACCCGGGCCCCCGTGACGAACTGGTGGCGGTCGCCCTCGCAGGTGCAGCCGTCGAAGAAATTGAGTTGGCCCCCGCCGAGGTTGAAGGCATACCGGCGTCCGCCGGTGATTATGGACACAGGCTCGGAGCTGTGACAGTCAAGCACCGAGAAATTCTTGCACGGACGGTTCAGGCTCACGATGGCATAGCCGAAATACTTCGAGGTACAGCGCCTTATCCAACCGTGTTCTGCGTAGTTGACGCTTATCGCCACCCAGCCATGGTCCTCGTCGAGGCAATAGTCCTGTCCGTGGTACGTCCCGACTTTCGAAGCGTCGTACTCGGAGACGAATGCGATGTCCTCGACGCCGCACTCGGTGATGCGGTCCATCTTGAATTTCTGGACCTGCCCGATGCTGTATTCAGGGGTTATTTCCATGACGACAGGGTTCTCCAACCATATCCGGTCGCCTTCGACCTTCGTGACTATCCTTTCCCAGGTGAGGTTGTACTCCTTGGCCGCCCACTGATTGGTGGCACCGCCGTCCTTGCGCTCCGGAATCACATCCATCTTGAGATCATGGATCCATTTGTCATTGGCCGTGCGCCTGATCATGATCCTGTCTCCCGCCTTGAAGGAGGATGCATCCGCGACCCTGACCCACATACGGCCCACGGGCACGCTTTCGACGATATCCACCGCCTTGCCGTAAGCCGGGCGGTTCTTTTCGGCGCTTATTACCAGAAGGCTCCGCTGCCCGGTTCCCGTCGCGACGACCACCGTCCGGTTCCCTTCCCCGCGGAGCACGATGCCGCTGCGCCGCAGATGCAGCGTGCCGCTGACGTTGTAGGTGCCGGCCTTGAGCAGCACCGCTCCGGGGGCTTTCGCCTCGTCAAGGGCCTTCTGGATCAGTTCAGTCGCGTCCTCCCCATTCTTCGGGGCCGTGACAGTCCTGGTCACCGGCACGTCGGGAATCTCCCTGTCGCCCCAATGGTAGCCCACGCGGCTGTAGTCGGGAATCGGATCCCCGTTCTGGAATCGGTCGGTGTAGACATCCTGTGCCAGCGCCGCCGCAAGGGACAACAACATGGCTGTTGCTATGGCTATTGTCTTTTTCATACTCTATATGCCCGGCAGTGGGCCGTATCAAGCAAATTTACTGATTATTTTGCTTTGACAAGGTTATTTTTCCGTTTAAATGTACAAAAGGGCCGGTTAGCCAGATGCTCCCGCAATACGAAACTACGATCCGTCCCGGGACGCCAGCCATTCGGTCGGGGTCTGGCCGAACTGTTTCTTGAAGCGGATGGTGAAGTACTTCGGGGAACTGAAGCCGAGCATGTAGGCGATCTCCGAGATGTTGCCTGAACCGGCTTCCAGAAGGCGGCATGCCTGTTTCATCCTTATCGTTTCGATGAAAACCCGCGGCGTCATGCCTGTGATGCCCTTGATTTTCTGGTCAAGGATGGTACGGCTGATATTCAACTTGTCGCAGAGAAGGGCGACTCCAAGTTCAGAAGAAAGCAGGTTCTCCTCGATGACCGTAGCGGCCCTGGAAAGGAAATCGGCGTCCTTCTCCGTTTTCGTAAGCCCCTCGAAACTTGCGATGGTCTTGGTGAATTTCTTCCTGAGCAGGTTCCTGTTCTCAAGGAGGTTGCGGCATCTGGCCTCGAGCACGTCCACCCTGAAAGGCTTGCCGATATAGTCGTCCGCGCCTTTGTTTATACCCTCTATTTCATTGTCGGAGGAGGACATCGCCGTCAGAAGGATTACCGGGATGTGGCATGTCTCGAAGTCCTGGCGCAGTTTTGCAACCAGGCTCATCCCATCCATGACAGGCATCATGACATCACTTATAATGATGTCCGGCTGCTTCGACTTGGCGAGAGAAAAGCCCTCCGCACCATCGGAAGCTTCGAAGATACCATAGGAGTTGTTGAATATCGACACGAGCATCTTGCGCATATCCGCGTCGTCTTCCACAATCAGCATGGTGTTCTTTTCCGTCTGGGCGTCTCCCCCGGAAAATGGTTCTTTCTGCACGGCAGCCTTCAGGTACTCCTCCGAAGGGACGTCCGTCAACTTCAAAGAGGCCTGAACCGCATCTCCAGACAAGACCGTCACAGCGGGATCCCCCTTCATCCAGACATCTCCAAGGGGCAGCGTAACACAGAAAACAGCACCTCCGCCCTTGCGGTTTGATGCGGTAATGCTCCCGTGATGGAGGGTGACGATGCCTTTGCTCATGGCAAGTCCGATGCCCGTACCCTGTGACTTGCGGTCTGGATCCTGATAGAACGGATCGAATATGCGCTTCAAAGCCCCTTCCGATATTCCCTTTCCGGTGTCCGAGACTTTGATTTCGGCCACCTTCCTTTCTTTCCCGAGCCTCCGGACTGCCAGGGCGAGGTCGATTTCACCTCCGTCCGGGGTGAACTTGAAAGCATTGTTAAGGAGATTTGAAAGCACCCGTTGCATCTGTTCACGGTCTATCATGGCAGGAACAGGGTATGAAGGGATCCGGAAATCCAGGCGGATATCCCGGTAGTTTGCATACTGGGAGAACCAGTCCCTCGTCTCTATGAGGAATGCGCAAAGATCGGTTTCGCTGACGGATATGCTGGAATAACCCTGGTTGCGCTTCTCGAAGTCAAGCAACTCCGAGACTATCTTCTCCATCTTCTGGGCATTCTTATAGGAACTTTCAATGCTCTTGATCTCCTTCACGCCACTCTTGTTGGACCTGAAGAACAGCCCCAACTGCCCTATGATCATTGTCAATGGCGTCCTCAATTCGTGGGACAGGTTGATGAAGAAGCGCATCCTTTCCTCATTCTCACGTTTTTGAAGCCTTAGCTGCTGGGCAAGCAGCATCCGGCTGTAGAAAGTATAAAGTAGCCACACCAGAAGAGCGGCGGCGAGGATGAAATAGATAATGACGGCAACCCTGGAAGAATACCAGGCCTCCGTCGACAAGACGGGAACCGAGAGCTCTGTCCAGACGGGATGAAGAGCATTCTCCGACGTCCTGACGAGCAGGGTGTATTTCCCGGGCGGGACATTGCCGTAGCTTATGGGGAGGCCGGCCGGAAGCTTGACCCATTCCTTGTCGAGCCCTTCCAGCTTGTATTCGCAGAAGGAAGGTACAATGCCGGAATAGTCGAAGGTGGCGACATGGACAAGGAAACTGCGCTTGTCGTGCGGAAGGCGGATGCCGGATCTGAGGCATGCAGCCTTGTCCCCGACCATAAGTCCCTCGAGCCTGGGCTGCGTAGTCTTCCGGGGAAAGACGAAAGAGGTATCGGTCATGGTGACGATACCGTCAGTGCCGCCTATCCAGATGCTGCCGTCCGAGCGGCGGAGCACGTCACCTTCCCTCGCGGAACTGATGCCAAGCCCGTTGCGGGCGTAGTAATTATAACATTCGCCTGTCCCTACATTGACGAAGGAAAGCCCTGTCCGCGCGCCGACAAGGACCAGTTCCCTGTTGACCGGCTCGGCAAATGAGGTATACTCATCGGCCAGACCCACATTATCGCCATCGAAGAATATGGTCCCAGACTTGTCGAAAACGGCTATTCCGGCCCCTGTCGCGGCAACGTACAGTTTACCGCCTCCCGCATCACTGATCCCGGGGCAGAAAAGGTCCCCGAAGGCTTCTTCTTTCTTGATGTCCGAACCGGGGGTCCAGCTATAAAAACCATTGCCGCCTATCCACAGGACCCCTTCTCTGTCGAACAGGAGGTCTCTCGCAATACCTCTGTAGCCGTGCAGATGCCTGCTGACGGTCCTCTCCCGGCGGGGATTGAACACGAACACCCCCGTGGCCGTGCCCAGGAACAAGTCGCCGGAAGGCCCCGGGACGATGGCGTAGATGCTGTTTTTGCTTCCCTCCGAATCGTCGTCGGAAAAAGGGAAGCTGTCCCAATGGCCGGAACGGATATCGTAACGGTTGAGAGAGCCGTAGTATTCCCCTATCCAGAGGCAGTCCTTTGCCCCGTCATACCAGCCGCATTTGAATTTCTTAATACGCGTGCCTCCCAGAAGGGAGAATGACTTGCCGGAATCATTGTAACGGTATAATCCGTGGCGGTCAGTAATCACCCACACATCTCCTCTCTTGTCTTCCAGAAGCCTGTTGACAAGCTTGATGTCTTCGGACCCCTTATCGTCTATGGTCCTGAAAGGGGAATTGTCAGATTCGCACAAAAAAGCCCCCCGGTAGAACGTGCCTATCCAGATATTGCCGTCCCTGTCCCTCATCAAGGAGCATATGGCATATCCTTCGGGCGCGTATTCAGTGTTCATCCGGCACGTCCCGTCACCGTGTATAACGACCAGCCCGTCTATGGTGCCGACGAAAACACGACCTGTCCTGTCTTCGCAGAACGTCCTGGCTTCCCGGAGAGGAAGGCCGTTCGTAGTGCCGTGATATCTCTTTTCAACGTTCCTCGTCCGATCGAGAACCACTATCCCCTGTGTCTTGAGCCCGACCCACAGACGTCCTTTGGAATCCACGAAGATGTCGCATATCTTGTCTTCCGCCTTGAAGAGGATGCGCGGGATGCGGTCAGGACCTATCTCGCATATCTGGCCATCTTCGGATGCAACCAGGAACATACCGTTCTGACGCAGCAGTTTGACAGTCCTTTCACCACCCCCAGGAATCGTGCACCATAGAGACAGGCTGTCTGCGTCTGACATCCACAAGCAGTCCGCCGATGCAGCCCAGATCCGATCTTGTTCCGCATACAATGCACATTGGGAATAATCGATGGCCGGTCCCTTCATGCGGGAGAAAGAGTCGCCGCTGGCATCAAAACGCAATATCCCGTTTCTCGAAGGGATGTAAATGAGGTCGGCGTAATTGGAGCAGATATGCGCGTGGAAAAGACTCCGGTCCTTTATTTCCAAACTGTTTCCGTTGAAACGGCAGATACCATAGTTCGTGCTCATCCATATTGCTCCTTCCCCATCCTGACAGAAAGAATAGACCGCCCCGTTCTCTATCGACTGGAGAGCTACCGGCGTTGTATAGGACATTTCCGCCCGGCCCGCCAAGGAAGACAGGAATGAAAACAGGATGAGTATTGACAGACGTCGGAGCATCTCTGTGGCCTGGTTATTACTTCGTGCAAGATATGAATAATTATCCTTAAAGGGAAATCCCGGCCCGCCACACCTTGCAAATTTACCCCCTAAAAAGCGAAAAGTTGACATGTATATCATGGCGTAATGAATCATATTTGCAAAAAAAGGAACCACATAATGAAAAGATTCTTGCAATTATTCTTTTCCCTCCTTGTCCTGATTGCCATTCCTGTTTCCGGACTGGCTCAATCCCGCATTACGGTTACAGGCACCGTCACCGACGACGCCGGGCTTCCCGTAGTAGGCGCCGTGGTTTCGGAAGCCGTCAGTGCGGCGGGGCGCAAGGCTGTGATTACCAGCGCGGAGGGCAAGTTCCAGGTCACCGGAGTCCCGGAAGGAACCCCGATGACAGTTTCATGCCTCGGTTACAGGGCAGTTTCTTTCACCGCCGCGGCCAAGCCCGTGGATATAATCCTTGCTGAAGAGATCAACCAACTCGACAAGGCGGTGGTGGTCGGTTACGGCACGATACGCAAACGTGACATGACGGGAGCGGTCATATCCGTTTCGAGCCAGGAAATCGAGAACAAACTCCCGACGGACGTATTCGAGGCCATGCAGGGCCAGGTCCCCGGAGTCCAGATCGTCACCAATTCAGGAGCACCGGGAGAAGGAGCTACCGTCAGGGTGAGAGGTATCTCGACCTTCGGTGATGGAGTAACCCCTCTTTACGTGGTGGACGGCATGCCAGTGGACGATGCGGAAATGATCAATCCGGCCGACATACAGTCGATAGAAATCCTCAAGGATGCGGCTTCGGCGGCGATCTACGGCTCCCGTTCCGCCAATGGAGTCGTTCTCATCACTACCAAGAAGGGCAGTCCCGGCAGGGCGCGTCTCCAAGCCCGTTACCAGCTCAGTTCCAACACCATCGCCAACTGCATCGACCTGACCACTCCGGAGCAGTTCCGGCAGTTTGACCGGATAAGGCAAGGTATGGGAGAAACCGGGGCGTCACCCTATACCGATCCTTACAACCATTTCCAGAATTCCCCGTACAATGTCCTGGACTACATTTTCAGGCCTTCGATGAAACACCAGCTGGACCTCAGCGCCAGCGGCGGACATGGCAAGACCAAGCACTATGCCGGCCTTGGTTTCATCAATGAAGACGGAATCATCGTGAACAGCGGTTATTCCAAGGTCACGATGCGTCTCAACCTGGAATACGAAGCCATTCCGAAAGTGAGGCTGGGACATAAGATTTTTGCCTCATACGCAAACCAGAACGGACTATATTCAGAATCCGGGGTTCTCACTCAGCTTTATGACTGGGTTCCCTATTGGAACATCTTCATGGCCGACGGCAGCCCCATGCACAACATCGAGAACCGCAACAGCGCGCTGACATATGCCATCGAGGCCACCAACAAGAACCAGAAAGTCAACACGTCCATCCTCAATTACATCGAGATAGACATCCTGCCAGGCCTGAAGTGGACCTCCAACCTTTCCGGCTCATTCAACTCCAACAGGACCCAGACCTACAAACCGACATCACTGCTGGGCACGGTCGCCACCGACAAGACCACGGGCACGGATGCGGGCTGGTACACTTACACCGCCTTGAATGAGAATTTCCTCAACTGGACATTCAAGAAAGGCGTTCACGACCTTTCGGTCCTCGTCGGCAACAGCGTCCAGTTCTGGCATACCGACTACGCGAAAACCACCGGTATCGATTATACGACCGACGAGCATTACACCCTCAACTTCGCATCCTCGATAAAGGTGGCCGACACGACATCCACAATAAGCGAGCACTCCCTGCTGTCAGGCTTCTCCAGGGTGACGTACAACCTTATGGACAAATACCTGCTGGCAGCCAATCTCCGCGCTGACGCTTCCTCCAGGTTCGGAGCCAACAAGAAATGGGGATACTTCCCCTCGGTTTCCGCAGGATGGCGTTTCTCGGAAGAAAAGTTCATGGAATGGTCATCTACAGTGCTTCATGAAGGAAAGATCCGCGCCAGCTACGGCCTCACCGGAAACGACGCCATCGGCAATTACGACGCCTGGATGATATATGCTCCGGGGCAGTACTATGAAGGTGTGTCCGGAATAGCCCCCAGCCGCCTCGGGAATCCTGAACTCGGCTGGGAGACTACCCGCCAGCTCAATCTCGGGCTTGACCTTTCCTTCCTGAACAACCGGTACACGCTCACCCTCGACATCTACAACAAGGACACTTCAGACCTCCTGTACCAGACCAACCTGCCGAAAGAGACCGGATTCTCCACGATTACACGCAACGTGGGTGCCATGAATAACCGCGGCGCAGAGTTGTCCCTGAATGCCAACATCGTACGTAAAAGGAACTGGAACTGGGATCTGAACTTCAACATTTCCACGAACGACGCGAGAATAGTAAAGTTGGCTGACGGGGTTCCCTTCTATACGGGATCCAACAGCGCCATCTATGTCCAGGAAGGGGCGAGAGTCGGAGAATTCTACGGCTATGCCCACGAAAACATCTTCCAGTATGACGAATCCAACGCCTTCACCCCTGAATGGAAACAGCTGACCCCCGTCTTCGAGGGCGGTGTCTTCTCCGGGCAGTACCTGCTCGACGGGAAAGCCTACACCGGCGCCGTCACCCAGAAAACATACTCTGACGGTGCCGTATTCAAGGGCGGTGATGTCAACTGGATAGAGTCCCCCGACGCGACGGACGGGGTTATAGATCCCGACGACAGAGTCCTTCTGGGTTGCGCCCAGGCCGACTTCTTCGGAGGATTGAGTTCCACTTTGTCTTATAAGAACCTCTCCTTGTACGTGTCCATGTACTACTCGATAGGCGGACAGATATTCAACTTCGGAAGAAAGTCGAGAAACTCTTTCCAGAGGACCTACACATCCCCGGAGCCAGAGGTCATCGACAATATGTGGACGGCTCCCGGAGATGATTCCGTCTATCCCCGCCCGATCTCGACGGTCGAGTACAACAGGCTCGGCCCCTCCGATTTCTGGATCGAGGACGCATCTTACATCAAGTTGAGGAATGTCAAGCTCACTTACAAACTTCCCCGCAAATGGGTCAAGAAAGCCGGTATAAAAGACCTCACGTCTTACATATACGGGAACAACCTCCTGACCTGGACTGCCTACAAGGGCTTCGACCCGGAATTCTCCGGATCCAGCGCCCTGAGTTTCGGAATAGATTCGAACCGTTATCCCAGGAAAAGGGAGTACGGTTTCGGTATAACATTGGCCTTTTAAGTGAATGCTGCCATGAAAAGATTAATAATCCTTTTTGCCGTCTTTTCCCTTGTTTCCTGCACCGGCCTCCTGAACCTCGAACCGGCCAGTTCACTGACCAGGAACGACTACTGGAAGAATGCAACCGATGTGGAAAACGGGGTGACCGCAATGTATTATTCCCTGTCGAAAGCCCTCGCAAAAGGGGTGTACGACTGGGGTGAACTCAGGGGCGGAAACTATACCGGCAACCAGCCCAACGGCGCTGACCAGTACGACATAATCAACAATGCCATAAAGTCCACGAACAGTGCAGCTCTGTGGACCAATCTCTACCAGACCATCAACAGGGCCAACCTCGTACTCAAATACGGCCCGGGAGCCAGCATGCTCCCGTCCCAGAAAAGCGGATGCCTTTCCGAGTGCTACACGGCAAGGGCTCTGTGCTACTTCTATATCGTCCGCGTGTGGGGCGACGCTCCGCTGTTCCTCGAACCGGTGGAGAGCTATTCCGCATCCAACGTCTTCAGGGAAAGGACATCGGCTGAAACCCTTCTCAAGCAGGTCGTTTCAGACCTTGAGGCCGCGGAACTATATTCCCAGCCGGTTTCCGACGCTTCGTTCAAGAGGAGCCGTTTCAACAGGATGGGCGTATATGCAATCATGGCCGATGTCTATGCCTGGATGCACGAATACGACAAGGTCCTTTCTGTCATGGACAAGATAGATGTCCTGGCTCCTCCGGCATCCTCCTCGGCTTATTGGAAACTGTTTGACATCTCTCCTTCAGCATCACAAAGTGCCTTTACCGACAATTGGAAATCCATCTTTTCAAAAGTGGATATCAATTCTGACATGTCCGCCGTGAACAAGGAAAGGATATTCTACCTCCACTACGATGAACTGGAGAACGGCGTCAACGGCAACACCTCGTATTTCTGCATCGGGGTAAGCAAAGCCAACCCGACCGACAAGTTGCTTACCACTTTCGAGACCGGGGACAAACGCTATGCGGCCACTTTCTCCACATCCACTCCCAGACGCATCTCGATGAAATTCTGGCCGGCGGGGTCCACATTCGGAACGGGAGGAGTCGTCTCGGACGGAGACATCGTCCTATACCGCATGTCTGAAATGACACTGCTTAAAGCCGAGGCGCTTGCCGCTATCGGAAAGATAGGCGATGCAGTGACGGAACTCAACAAGATAAGGATGCGCTCCGGCCTGCCTGCGGTCACGGAGGGTGACTTCATCACATCCGACGACCTTATCCTTGCCATCCTCAACGAAAGGACAAGGGAATTCGTGGGTGAAGGCAAATACTGGTTCGACCTCGTAAGGACCGGCCATGCTTCAGACATCGGCGGGGTGGACGACCCCAAGAAATGGCTGTTCCCTATCAGCAAGACCCATCTGGATGAAAACAAGAAACTTACTCAAAATCCCGGCTATGGCACAAGCGAATAAAATCATTCTGACAGCCCTTCTTGCCCTGGCGGCAGCTGTTGCCTCTTGCTCGAAGCTTCCTTTGCAGCAATCGCACAAGTATGCCCCTACGTCCCTGGACAGACGCCAGGGGGTGGACTGCTGGTCGTACATCCAGTCGGCTTCGGATCTCGCCACGATGAAAGAGGCGATTGAAAAATGCGGCATGCAGGACTATTATTCCCAATCAGACAGGAAGTGCACATACCTGCTTCTCGATGAAACGGCTTTTTTCACGTACATCCTTCCATCATTGGAGGTCGGTGATATCGGTGAGGCTCCCGTGGACAAGTTGAAAGACATACTGCTGTTCCATATCATCAAGGGTGAATACGACAGCTACAACGGTGCCGTCGGCTACGACCCGGTCTATGTGCTCACGATGTGGCAGGATGTCAACGCCGTCATGACCATCAAGCTTGACGATTCAGTCTCGAAGTCGAACCGTCAGCAGGACAGGTTGACGCTGATGGAGCAGTGCGGGCGCAGTACAGCCGTGAAGGCCACGTCAAGCGACCTCCTGATGACGAACGGCCCCGCCCATATACTTTCACGAAACTGTGTTTATAAACCATAAGTAAGGAGGCTCCAAGATGAAAAGATTATTGAATATTGCTCTCGCGGCAGGCCTTCTCGCCGGCGTTGTTTCCTGTCAGGAAGACGCTCCGGCTCCCGGCAAAATCGAAATGGAGTTCCAGTTCGACGCCCTGGACATAGATTTGAACGTCTCGGACAATCCCTATGTCATATGCGTGATCAATTCCGAACAGGAACTCTCTTCCGTCTCCATGTTCATAGTCCGCAAGGACGGAACGGAAGAAGCCTACAAGAGTCCCGTGACGGACTTTTACAAACCTACACTGTGCACCATCCATGAGCGACCGATTTACGATGAAGACATGGCGGCGTTCAAGGTAGTGGCGAAGGATATAGGCGGCACCGTGCTGTCCAAGTCCGTCTCCCTCACGATCAATCCGCTCGTGACGGCACCCGTCCTCTCATTTTCCGCCGAAAGCCTGAAGTTTGCGGAAGGAGACCCCATCCCTGCGTTCGGATTTACGGTGGAAGCGCATTCCCCGCTCGTAATCGTGACGGTGGAACTTGTCGAGAGCGGCACACTGACGGAACTGGTTTCGCCCCTGGAGGTCTTCTCCGACCCCATGAAGCTGACTTTCAGTTCCGGTGATTTCGCCCTTACGGACTATGACCTCAACAAGATACCTTCCGCCATCAGGGTCACGGCAACCGACAGCTACGGAAAGAAAGGGATATTCGTACTCCCCATCGACTACAAAGCCCTCCCTTCCCCTGAACTGACGGTGGAGAGCATGGCTGACGTGAATGAGTTCGCGGCCTGCACCGTTTCCGGGACGGCCTCCAGTGAAACCGGGATAACGGAAATCAGCGCATACGCAGTCGGAACGGACTACGAGTGCCCGGTGGGCACAAAAGCCTACGACACGGCCGGGAACTGCTCCTTCAGCATAAACATAGACGGAAATGAAATAAGGGACTATGTCACAGGCATCAAGGTCGTGGCAAAGGATGCCCGCAACAAGACTGCAACGTCCGTTGTTCCCTTGAAGGTTTCTCCGAAGCTTTGGGAGCTGAGCCCGTCCGACAACCTTCTTGCCGTCATTTCAGAGCAGCAGGACGACCCGAAATTCAGGACCATCAAACTCGGACTTCCGTCAGATGGCGTCTATGATCTCGGATCGAATTCATACACCATAACCAAGACCCTTGTACTCGCCGGCACGGGCTTGACACCCGCAACGGTGAAAAGCTCCGCATCCTATACATTCCTTACCAGCGGAGCGGTCGTGGACTCCGTCAGCTTCAGCAACGTCAAGTTCACGTCCAGCAAGAGCGGAGCCGGCATGTTCAACAATTCCGGAGGCTGCAACATAGGCTCGATTTCCGCCAGGAACTGCGTTTTCGAGGGTTCATACTCCGGGGCATACATACGCCTGGGAGGAGGCTGCGTCATCGGTTCAATCACGGTTGACGACTGCATCGTCAAGTGGGCCAACACCAGCGGATCATTCTCGTTCTTCCACATGACACAGTCGTCCGACAAAGTCGCAAGACTCAGGCTGACGAACAGCACCCTTTCCGGCGTATACTATCTCTGGTACTGCAACATCGGAAGCAGCACCATCGAAGCTGAAATATCCAACAATACCTTCGTCAACCAGAAAGGCTCCGCCAACGGCTACTTCGTCAGCTTCACCCAAAGCACGCATAAAGGCAGCCTCTTCCTGAAGAAGAATCTCTTCGGCGGCTCGAACAATATCAAGGGTGCATACAGGATGCTGCGCGCAAATGCCATCAGCCCCGTCACCGAGGACAACTGGTGCACCAAAAGCTGGAAGACATTCTCGGACGACGCGACCAACGGCTCCGTCAACTTCCTTTCCATCTTGCCGGATACGGAAGACAACGATGACATATTTACCGATCTGGCATCATTCGACCTCACCCTCAAAGCCGGGACCAGCGTCCGGACAGCAGGGATAGGCGATCCCAGATGGCTGAAATAACCAATTCAATCATATGAAAAAAGACATTTTCAACTACATGGCTCCGGATATGATCAGTATCCAGTTTGAGCAGAAACAGAGCCTGATGGCCGCTTCAAACGGCTATGAGATCCAGGATTTCGAGGATGAGGGCGATTTGTTTAACTTTTAACCATCCACAGCTATGAAACAGAACATCTTTATCCTTTCGTTCATGGCCGTGGCCGCCATGACATCAGCTTGCCAGAAAAATCTGGATGAAACTGCTCCCGGCAATCTCGTCAAAGTATCTTTCAGCGCGAATCCAGCCGGCACAAGGACAGACATAGACCCTGCCGGAGCTGTGAAATGGAACAGTTCCGACCATCTTTCCGTCTTTACCGACGTGGACGGATCCAACTGTTATGATTTCAGCATCACTTCCCTGAACCCCGAAAAGACCGTCGCGGAATTTGAGGGTTCAGTCCCCAGCAACGGCTCCAGGACAGCCGCCTATGCAATCTACCCTTACAAGCCGGATTATTCAGGAGGGCCCGATGCGGTCGCAGTATCCATTCCGGCAACACAGGCAGACGGAACCAACTACAGCATCATGGCCGGCAAGGGCGTGGTGGCGGGAGACGACTTCTCCGGCGCCCACATGGCGATGAAACATCTCTGCTGGATCTATGACGTGAACATCTCCAATCCTTCGTCCAAGGCGATCAAGGCCGTCCACTTCAGCGCCGGCTCGGGAGTCTTCACGACCGCCGGGACCGTTGACCTGACCTCGGCGACCCCGTCCGTCAGTGCCACCTCAACCGCTAAAACAGTAACGGTCGAGTATGCAACGGCCAAAAGCACCGACGTCACGGCCCGCTTTACCCTCTTCCCACTGTCCTGCTCGGATGTTGACTTCAATATCCATGTCGAATTCGAGGATGGCCTCTATGAGACTTTCGCAGCCGGAAGCATGACCCTGAACATCGCCGCCGGAGCCAGGAAGTCCAACAGCCTGACCCTTGGAAGCGGCGTGGCCAGCAACGCACCATGGGGATGGTACTTCGTCGCCAGCGGCAACATAGTCAACGATGGCACCATAATATCCAATGCGAAAGCAGTACCCGGAGGTAACGGAAAGGATGTCAAGCTTTATCTTGAACCAGGCGGCACATTCTCAACCAGCGCAAGGATCAATCCCTCTGCAACGTTCATGATGGATTCGGATCCTGCCAACAGGCCCACTATCAATCAGGGTTCCGCAGCCATCTTCACGCCCAAGACCGACAATTCATACATCGAGACCATATCGATAAAGAATATCAACCTCGTTGCGGGCTCAAGCCTGGGGAATTCTTACGTGCTCTGGACCAGTGACGAAACAAGCGCATCTATCACCATCGGAAGTATAGAATTCGACAATTGTACGATGCGTGATTATAAGGACGCCCTTGTCATGACCAAGATAAGCGGATCTTCCTCAAGAACCACGGCCGTTACCATAGGCAGCATAATTATCAACAACTGCATTTATAAGGCAAAATCTTCTTATACCGGATCTTATGCACTGTTGAACCTTGACAACTCCGGCTCGACCAGGGATAAGGTTGACGCCGTCACCTTTACAAACAACACCATCGAGTACGTAGGTGCCTTCCTTAAGCTGAATACAAATTCGGCCACCCAGGGGTCAGATTCTTTTGCGCTGACTGTCGAGAACAACACCTTTGCAAACATGAAAGCATGTTCGACGAACGGATTCTTCGATATAATCAATGGCATCAAAGGCACGGCAAGCGTACAAAACAATCTGTTCGTAGGCACCAATGCCAATACAGGCACGAGAAGGGTCCTGCGTGAGGGCAACTCGTCCAACTTCACCAACACATTCGCAAACAACTGGTACACCGTAGAATGGCTGACATTCACCCCGGATTCTTCCTCCGGCAACATGTTGAACTTCCTGACGGATCAGTCAACCCTTACGAACGCCGCCCTTTGCCCCAATTATGCGTCGTCAGACTTTACCGTCGCCGCATCCGATGTAAAGACGGCCGCTGCCGGTGATCCAAGATGGCTCTGATGCGACTGAAGTACGTTATACTGATTCTTTCCATCCTGTCCCTGACGGCCTGTTCCCACAAGGAACCCCGGCCGTCAGGCGACGGGACTTTGAAAGTCTCCATCGGAGTATCCCCTTCATCGAGCCGGGTTTCGGTCGCGGAAGACGGATCCGCCCTGTGGGAGATGAGCGACCGCCTGGCCATATGGTCCGATGCCGACGGAAGCAGTCCGTACGTGTTCACGGCAAAGTCCGTGAACGGGAAGAAGGCTGTCTTCGAAGGCGTGGTGGAAGACCATCCCGAACGGCGCTCCATATATGCCATTTTTCCTTATGGCCCATATGGATCCGATGCCTCCCTGCACCGCGCATCAGCCGCCGTTGCGGACTATGAAAACAGCTGGGACCCGAGATCCGTAAGCATCTCCATCCCGCCTGTTCGTGAGTCGGGGACGTCGTATGTGCTGATGGCCGGCAAAGGTCCGGTTTCGGGTAATGACTTCTCCGGATGCACGGTTTATATGAACCATCTCAGCTGTGTCTGGGACTTCACACTTAAAAACACCTACGGACGCAAGGTCTCGTCCGTGACCCTCAAGACGTCGTCCAACCTTTTCCCGTGCTCCGCGGACATAGATCTGACATCCTCTTCTCCCGCCGATATGACCGTGACCCAATGGTCTGATAAACTGACCCTCGTCTTCCCGGAAGGTGACGCCTCGGCAACGGTAAATGCGCGCTTCTTCCTGCTCCCCCTTGCAGCCAGGGCAGTCGACTCGTTCACCATAGAAGTGGAATATGCCGGAGGAGACTCGGAATCCTTTGTCAGGAGCTGGCCCGGATCCGGCACACAGGCTGGAAAGAAATACACGACCAGCCTCACGCTCGGTGCCGGGAAGCCCTCGGGATCCAAATCCCGCGGCATCCCTTCCCTTGATGAGATGGTCATCTACTCGGCAAGCCCCAGATCGTTCGCGTCCGCGGCCTCGCTTGATGCCATAAGGGCCCGCCTCGACGACATCAAGGCCTTGGGGTGCAACGTCATCTGGCTGTTGCCGATATATGACGGGAGCATAGTCAGGGCTCCTTATGGTTCCCCGTACAGCAACAAGGACCTTTATGCTGTGGGAAGCGAGTATGGAAGCATGTCTTCCCTCATGACCCTTGTCGGCACCGCACATGACAAGGGGATTTCCGTGATCCTTGACTTTATCACAAGGCATACCGGCGCCGATTGCGAATGGCTGTCAACGCATCCTTCCTGGTATGCGGAAGCCTATGCTCCGGATTGTAAGGATGCAGCGCTGTTCAACTGGCCCTCGGCTTATGCGGAGTTGAGACCAGCATTCCTGGACCTGATGAAGTTCTGGATAGACAATGCCAATGTGGACGGATTCCGCTGTGACTCTGCGGTTCCTGCTGAAAAAAGTACAGGAATCCGGACCTCGGACTGGACATGGATAATATCACAGTTAAGGGATTCATATCCGGACCGGTCCCTGCTCCTGCTTGCGGAGGCGGCGCCGGCTTCGACCCTTTCCGCGGGATTCGACCTGAACTACGGCTGGCATTTCTGCGATGCCCTTGAAGAGGTTTTTGCCGGGGCCAAACCGTCCTCGCTCCTTTTCTCGACCAATACGGAGGAAATGGAAAGCGCAGCTGCTGCAGGTTCCGGGAAGGCGCGGATGCGTTATTCCACCAATCATGACAAATCTGCCGCAGCTTCGCCGCTTCAGACCTACCAGTCCCGGGATGGTGCGATGGCAGCGGCAGTCCTTGCATGGACATTGGGAGGAGTACCCATGATCTACGGCTCCCAGGAAATCGCATATCCTACAAAGGTCTCCTTTTTCAAAACCGCAGCGCATGTCATGGACTGGACTGCCAATCCCCAGACAAGGGAAGAATGCCGGAAATTGCTTGCCCTGAGCCGCAGGGCCTCCATTCGGAAAGGAACGACGACGCAGCTTTGCGCTTCCGCCATTGTCGGCTATCTTCGCAGCTACGGCGGAGAAGACGTGCTTGTGCTTGTCAACGTCACAGGCAGCCCTGCCGCTATTCCGTTGAGCTCCGAATACATGTCTGCGACCTATACGGACCTTTACACCGGCGAACCGTTCACATTCAGCGGTAATACGATGTCCGCATACCAATACCTTATTCTCAAAAGATGAATATAAAACCGGCAATAGTTTTGCTTTCTCTGGCCGCAGTCATCGCATCCTGCTGCCAGACCCCCAAAGCAACCCGCATCCTCAAAGGTATTCACGCTCCCGCTTTCAGGGCGGTGGATTATGCCCCAGCCGCAGGGAATGATTTCAGGGCTTCCCTCAACGAAGCCATCAGGCATTGCAGCGAGGAAGGGGGCGGCCGCGTGGTCGTCCCGGCCGGGGAACACGAATGCAACGGGCCGATCATACTTCTCAGCCACGTGGACCTGCATCTCGAAAGGGATGCCAGGATAGTATTCGGGAGCGACACCCGGAGCTACCTTCCCGCCGTGCGGACCATATTCGAAGGGACTGAATTATACAATTATTCTCCCCTCATCTATGCATTCGAAGCGGAGGATATCGCAATCACCGGAGAAGGGGTGCTCGACGGCAGGGCCTCCCTGAGCTTCGCCCAGTTCCGTCCGCAACGCTCTGCCCAGCAAGACACCCTGCGCCAGATGGGGATAGACGGGATCCCTGTCGAGAAAAGGTGCTTCGGGGAAAGGTCGATCCTTCCCCCGAGCATGATACAGCCTTTCGGCTGCAGGAACGTCCTGATCGAGGGTGTGACGATACTGGACAGTCCCTATTGGGTCATCCATCCCGTCCTGTGCGACAACGTGACGGTACGCGGAGTGAATATTTCCAGCTACAACCTCAACAACGACGGCTGCGACCCTGAATTCACTTCGAACGTCCTGATTGAAGACTGCACCTTCGACTGCGGAGACGACGCCATCGCCATCAAGGCCGGGCGCGACCAGGACGGCTGGAGGGTGGGAGTACCGACAAGGAACATCCTGATCCGCAACTGCCGCTTCAACTCGAAGTGCAACGGACTTTGCATAGGGAGCGAAATGTCCGCAGGGGTTGAGAACGTCATGGCCGAGAATATCTCCATTGGAGCCTGCCACAGCGCAATCTATTTCAAATCGAACCTCGACCGTGGCGGATACATAAGGAACGTCCATGTCAAGGATATTGTCTGCGACACCGTCCGGACGGCTTTCATCCGCTTCGAAACTGCATATCACGGAGCGCGCGGAGGCCATCATCCGACAACTTTTGATAACTTTATTGTGGAAAACATCCATGGCCGTGCTTCAGGGCAATGCGGTTTCTACGCCGTCGGCATCGAGGACAAACCCTTGGGACGCATATTACTGAAAGACGTGGATCTCGAACGAGCCCCGGAGCCGTATGTGCTTCGATATGCAGACGACGTCGAGTTCCGCAATGTCAGGATCTCCGGCCGGAAGATGGACCGCCGTCCGTCGGAAACTGAATCATCCAAATTGAGAACTTTTTGAGTATGAAAAGAACCGCTTTGATACTTGCTTTCTGCCTGATGGCCTCCGCCGCGTTTTCGGCGGATTATTCCATCCGTGATTTCGGGGCCGAGCCCGGAAAGATGGTCACCGGATCCATTCAGAAGGCAATCGACAAATGCTCCTCTGACGGAGGAGGACGTGTTGTCCTGCCCCGCGGCGAATGGAATTCCGGGACATTGGAGTTGAAGGATGGGGTGATCCTGTATCTGGAACCCGGCGCCGTCTTGAGAGGCAGCACCCGGAGGGACGACTATACCAAGAATTTCATCCGGGCCGTCAAGGTTTCGAATATCGGGGTGGAAGGCTATGGTACGGTGGATGGCTCCGGTTATGCATTCTGGAAGGTCAATGCAAACGGTTTTTATGAACATGACCGCCCCGTTCCCGGATACATGCTGTATTTTGAGGGATGCCGCAATGTCATCGTGAAAGGCGTGAGGCTTACCAATGCCGAAAGCTGGACCCTGCACCTGCTGGGCTGCCAGGATGTTGCCGTGCGCGACGTTGTCATCAGAAATCCCCTCCACGGCCCTAACAACGACGGAATCGACATACAGGCCTGCAAGAACGTGACGATCTCGGGATGCGACATTTACACTTCCGATGACGCCATAGTACTTAAGAACCGTCATCCTTCGTATTACCATATTCCCTGCGCCAATGTGGCAATCACGAACTGCATCGTCACGTCCGTGTGCAATGCGCTGAAGATAGGGACTGAGACCATCGGATCGTTCCGCAACATCACTTTCAGCAACTGCACCGTCCGCCAGGCCCAGCCTACGGATGAGCTTGCAAAAGTGCGGGCCTCGTCAAAGGGCAAGAGGATGCGCGCCATCTCGGGAATCTCGATAGAGAGCGTGGACGGGTCTGACATTAATGGTGTAACCTTCAGCAATATCGTGATGGAGGACGTGTGCTGCCCCATCTTCATAAGGCTGGCGAACCGCGGGGCCGGGGTCCAGAAGAACAATCCCCCCCGTCCGGGAAGGATCCGCAACGTCGTCATCTCGAACGTAACCTGCCGCAACGCCATGTACTCATCCTCGATTACCGCCATCCCGGGTAGTTTCATTGAGAACGTCATCCTTGACAATATAATCGTCACTGCGAAAGGCACCGACGATGCCATGCTGCCGGAAAAGCAAGTCGCCGAAAAGGAGGATGCCTATCCCGATGCCCATATGTGGGGAGATCTTCCTTGCTCCGCCTTCTTCGTGCGTCATGCGAAGAATATCAGCATGAGCAACGTCAAGTGCATGCTTGACGCCACCGATATCCGGCCCCTCTGCATATTCGACGATGTGAAGGACCTCTCCGTCAACGGGCTGGTGTCGGACATCAACCATTCCGGCAACGCTGCTTTCAGGCTGTCAAGTGTAGAAGAAGGCTCCTTCTCATCAATCCGTCTCAACGGAACCCCGAAATACTTCTACGACCTCAGGGGGCAGAACAACACGAACATCCACATCTCAGACACGGATCCCACGAAAGTACGCTCCGAAAAATCCTGCAGCGTAGTCCAGCAGACATCGTTCAATCTGTTATGAGGTGCTCTCGTCTGGCAGCAAGCCTTGCCTGCATATTGCTCTCCGGCGCGGTTTCAGCAGCGGCTGGACCTGGGCTGATGATGCGCATCAATAGCGAGACGGGCGTTTTCGCAAAGGGAGACAGCATAAAGGTGAGCGCTGTCGTACCGTCCGGACTGGAAGGGCGATATTCGCTTCGTGTCCAAAGATACGGCACAATCCTGTCCGACGAGGAAGTCTCCCTGGCGGCGGGAGAAAGCGTGATTTATGCCAACACCTTCAACGAAAGCGTTTCCGTCATGGTCAGGCTTGCGCCCGCTTCCCGCCCGAAACAAAGTGAGAGCGTCGGATTCATTGTTGCACCTGAAGACTTGCGCCCCGGATTCGATATCCCCGCAGATTTGAGGGAGTATTGGGACGGGGAGTTACGCGCCATGAGGGCCCTCAAACCGAAGGTCAAGAAAAGTCCTGCTGTCGGAATCAGTGACAGGGACGCGCAGGAGATAAGGTGCTACAGAATTGAAATCCCCTTGCCTTCGGGCAATCCCTGCCGGGCTTATGTGGCATATCCGCTGAACGCCGCAAGGAAATCATTGCCTTTATTTGTCAGTTTTCATGCCGCAGGGGTGAACAGGCCGCACGTGCAGGCCCGCGCTAGCAACGTCGTTGCGATGGCCAGGAAAGGCTGCATCGCCGTCGATATAAACGCACATGGCATCCTCGACGACCAGCCGGAAGATTATTACAGGCAACTGGACGAAGGGGAACTGAAGGACTATGCCCTTAAACCGTTCTCAGGGGTGGACGATTATTACTTCCACAACATGTACCTCCGGGACATACGGGCCATTGATTACGCAACTACCTTGAAGTGTTGGGACGGCCGGCGCATTATCCTCAGGGGCGGGAGCCAGGGAGGCGGGCAGGCGCTTGCAGTAGCAGGAATAGACCGGCGCATCAGCCATGTCTGCGCAATCTATCCGGCCATCACGGATACGGGTGCTTCCCTTCTGGGCAGAAGGCCCGGCTGGCCGGCTTCAATTAATTCTCGCTTTGCCTGCACCGCCCTCGGACAGTCAATGATGGCTTATCATGATGCCGCGGTGCTCGTCTCCTTATTCACCGGCGACCTGTACATGGAAGCCGGCAACGCCGACACCGTCCAGGACCCCGCAGCGGTAGTGGCTGCATATAACAATGCAACGGCTGCCAGCTCGAAACAGATCCACTTCTTCCCCTCCTGCGGCCATAGTGGCCCTCCAGTATGGGCAAAGGAAAAATGGGAGGAAAAAGTATTGCATCATAGGGAACTCTTCCTGAAAGATGCCCTGAAATGAACTATATTTACTGTTTGTCAATAATTATTTATTTATGTCAAAACACTTCCTCAACATAGTCGTTTTATTGGCTGTTCCTTTTCTGTCCGGCGCGCAGAATCCGGCGGCAGATCCGAAGGCTACGGTGACAAGCGGCAATGCCCGCTTTACGGTGCTTACGGACAGGATGATACGTATGGAATGGTCCGAGGACGGAGTCTTCGAGGACAGGGCCAGCCTGACGTTCGTGAACAGGGAAATGCCGGTGCCGAAGTTCAGCGCAGGCGACAGGAACGGCGTCCTGACCATCAAAACCCCCTCCCTTACGCTGACCTACCGGGAAGACGGTGAATTCAGCGCCGACAACCTGAGCGTGAAGTTCAGGATGAAGGGCAAAACGGTCGAATGGGTCCCCGGCGCAGATGCTTCCGGCAACCTGAAGGGAACCACCCGCACGCTGGACCGCTGTGAAGGCTTTTCGCAGATAAGCCGCGACGGCAAGGAACTCGAAAATGGCATACTCTCCAGGGACGGATGGGCAGTAGTCGATGATTCACGGAACTTCCTTCTGGAGGAAGACGGATCGTCATGGGGCAGCTGGGTGAAGGCGCGCAGCAGCGTCCGTCGCCAGGACTTGTACCTGTTTGCTTACGGCCACGACTACAAGGCTGCCCTCAAAGACTACACGGCAGTCGCCGGGAAGATCCCCCTGCCGCCCAGGTACACCCTCGGATACTGGTGGAGCCGCTATTGGATCTACACCGACGAGGAAATCCTTGGCCTCGCCTCGGAAATGCGCCGCAGGGACATTCCCCTCGACGTGTTCGTCATCGACATGGACTGGCATGAGACCTGGAAGGAGCTTAAGAAACGCTGCCCGACGGACCCGTTCGGGCAAAAGACCGGATGGACCGGCTACACCTGGAACCGCGACCTCTTCCCGGATCCTGAAGGCTTCCTGCATGACCTCCACGCCCTCGGATGCAAGACGGCGCTGAACCTCCATCCTGCGTCCGGAATCCAGCCCTTCGAGGACTGCTACGGCCGCTTCGTCGAGGACTATCTGGCCCGGACGAATGATTATGACGGACCGGAAGGCTATGTTTACGGTGAAGGCGGTTATCGTTTCGCCGGCGCTGAGCAGGCCTCCGGGAAAGCGGGCTGGCGGGCCCCCGTGCCTTTCCGCGCGGACCAGCAGGCCTGGGCCGACTCCTATTTCGAAACCGTCATCCATCCCCTTCAGAGGCAGGGCGTCGACTTCTGGTGGCTGGACTGGCAGCAGTGGAAGGAAAGCAAATATGTCGAAGGACTGAGCAATACCTTCTGGCTGAACCACATATTCTGGAATGACAAGGTCCGGGAAGGCCGGAGCCGGGGGACTGAAGCCGAAAGGCCGCTCATCTACCACCGCTGGGGAGGCCTCGGAAGCCACCGCTACCAGCTGGGCTTTTCCGGCGACACCTATGACGAATGGGATGTGCTGGCCTTCCTGCCGTATTTCACCGCGACGGCATCCAATGTAGGTTATGCCTACTGGGGCCATGACATAGGCGGGCACATGCAGAAGCCCGGCAAGGGCCCTACGGACGGAGAAATGTACACCCGCTGGCTGCAGTACGGCGTCTTCACGCCCATATTCAAGACCCATTCCACGCAGAGTGCCAAACTGGACCGCAGGATATGGTCCTATCCTGAGTTCTACCCGGCCATGAAGGCGGCCATAGAGCTGCGTTATGCCCTTTCCCCATACATCTACACCGCAGCACGGGAAGCCTATGACAGCGGTATCGGTATCTGTCGTCCCCTGTATTACGACTACCCGGAAACTGACGCGGCATACGAAAACAACGAGGAGTTCTTCTTCGGGGACAGGATATTGGCGACGGCTCTCTGCCAGCCCATGAAGGATGGCAAGACCGAAAGGAAGATGTGGTTCCCCAAGGGATGCAACTGGTACGATATGGCCCATCACCGCATGGAAATCGGCGGCACCGCGCGTACCCTTGAATATGCCATCGATGAGAATCCCTGGTATGTCAAGGAAGGATCTGTCGTCCCCCTGGCCGGGGAAGGCATTTCCAACCTTCAGGAAGAAAAAGCGGAATTGCGGCTGCTTGTCGTTCCCGGAACCGGGCTGGACAGGTTCTCCCTGTATGAGGACGACGGCATCTCGCAGGCTTACGAGAAGGACTATGCACGTACTCTCATTACAAAGGAGAGCACGTCGAAGAGCCTTCGCCTGATTATCGGTCCGAGGGAAGGGACATACAAAGGCGCCCTGCCTGAGCGAAGGCTGACCCTGCTGCTCGAAGGATGGACAGGCGTTCCTTCAAAGGTCCTTGTCAACGGGTCTGCTGCGAAAGTCACCTCCGCGGCCTCGGAGCACTCCGTTTCCGTCACCCTTCCCCCGATTCCAGCCGGCAGGCGGACGGTCATAGATATTCAATAGCCGAAATTGAATTATTCTTGCTATCTTCGTCCAGGAAATTGAAACGTTATGGGACTTCTTGACGGAAAAGTCGCCCTGATCACGGGCGCGGCGCGCGGAATCGGCAAGGCCATCGCGCTGAAGTTCGCCTCCGAAGGGGCTGATGTAGCTTTCACGGATCTCGCCATCAACGAGGTGGCTCAGCAGACCATAAATGAACTCGAAGCCTTCGGCGGCAAGGTCAAGGCCTATGCTTCGAACGCCGCTGATTATGAAGCGACACACGAGGTCGTGAAACAGATACTTGAGGATTTCGGGAAAGTGGACATCCTGGTGAACAACGCCGGAATCACCCGCGACACCCTTATGCTCCGCATGGAGGAGTCCCAGTGGGACGCGGTCCTGACCGTAAACCTGAAATCCGCATTCAACTTCATCCATGCGCTTACCCCGGTAATGGCACGCCAGCGCAGCGGGAGCATCATCTCGATGTCCTCCGTCGTCGGCATGCACGGCAATGCCGGACAAGCAAACTATTCAGCGTCCAAGGCCGGTCTCATAGGCCTTACGAAGTCCATAGCGAAGGAGATGGGCCCCCGCGGCATCAGGGCCAACTGCATCGCTCCGGGATTCATCCTGTCGGAGATGACGGAAGCCCTCCCCGAGGAGGTGCGCAAGGAATGGATCAAGACCATTCCGCTGCGGCGCGGAGGCACACCGGAAGACGTTGCCGGCGTGGCCCTGTTCCTCGCCAGCGACCTGTCGGCCTATGTCAGCGGACAGGTAATCAGTTGCTGCGGAGCCATGGCCTGCTAGGGCCATGTCCCCGCTCCCGTCCTGGAAGACCGTACTGACGGCGATGGCGGATTTCGCGTTCCCGCGGACCTGCCTTGCCTGCGGGCGCAGTCTGGAGCCGGATGAACGGGATCTTTGCGGAGACTGCCGCGCCGACCTGCCGCTGACGCGCTTTTCCCGCATGTCGCACAATCCGATGGCCGACCGCTTCAACGCCCGGCTGCAGGAACGGCTGGACCTGCTCCCGGACGCTCCTTTCGAGCCATACGCCTATGCTACCGCCCTATTCTTCTATTCCTCCGAATCCCCGTACAGCGCTATAACCAAGCACCTTAAATACGGGCGCGGTTTCGGGGCAGGAAGGCGCTTTGCAGCCATGCTAGGTGAAGAACTTGCCGCCTCGCCGCTTTTCGGCGACGTGGACCTGGTCGTCCCGGTGCCCCTGCATTTCAGCCGCAGATGGAAAAGAGGGTACAACCAGGCGGAGATAATTTCGAAAGAAGTCGCCCGCGTGCTCGGAGCCGCACACGATCCGGGGCTTCTTCGCCGCTCCAGACGCACCCGCACGCAGACTGCGCTCTCGGTTGAAGAAAAGATGAAGAACGTCAACGGAGCATTCACAGTGCCGGAAATGCGCCGTAAGAAGCCTCTTCCGCAGTGCCGGCATATCCTTCTGCTGGACGACGTGTTCACGACCGGATCCACCCTGGCCGCCTGCCACGCCGCTCTGCGGGAATTCTTCCCTGTAAAGGTCCGCATCTCCGCCGCCGCCATGGCATATACCGGGGAATACTGACCTGCTCCATCCAACCTGACAAACACCTGCTCCATCCAACCTGACAAACACCTGCTCCATCCAACCTGACAAACACCTGCGCGCAACACCACCGCCAGGGGCCATTCAACGGGGGCCCGTGCGCGCAGATCGGCACAAAAAGTCACGACCTGCGCGTTGCACATAGTCCAAGAAGTACTCTCATCCATTGGGAGCGCGCAGGTGTTTTGCGGGATGAAAAAGCGGCAAGTCGCCAAAAAATGCTATTTTTGTGAATATGTACAAGCTCGGCGATTATCTGCATAACGGCGTTCTGTACCTGAACAACATGCTGCGGCCCCGGCACCGGAAGCTCGGTCAGCTGATGCTCTATGCGAACACGACATGCCAGTCGCAATGCAGGCACTGCTCCATATGGAAAAAGCCGCACGAGCACCTGACGCTGGACGAGATAAAGGCAATTGTCGGGAGCCGATGCATCACCCGCAGGACCACAATCGGTCTCGAGGGCGGAGAGTTCCTGATGCACCCGCAGGCCTTCGGGATCCTCGAATGGTTCTCCCGTAACCACCCCAACTACACCCTGCTCAGCAACGGCCTCGCACCCGCAAAGTTGATCGAGGCTGTGCGCAGATACCGTCCGAGGCATGTCTACATCTCCCTCGACGGGGACAAGGAGAGCTACCAGGCCGTACGCGGACGGGACGGGCACGACAAGGTCATCGAGTGCATTGAGGCGCTAAAGGACGAGGTCCCCCTTTCGCTGATGTTCTGCCTCACCCCCTGGAACAGCTTCAAGGACATGGACTACGTCATCGGGGTCGCGAAAAAGTACGGCATCGACGTGCGCATCGGCATCTACGGGACCATGGACTTCTTCGACACCACGGCGGAGCTCCTCGAGGCGTCCGGCTTCACGGAACAGATCCCGGAAAGCATACATTCCACAAGCGAGAACTACGATTTCGTGGCCCTGTACGACCAGTGGCGCAGCGGCAACCTGAAACTCCGCTGCCAGAGCATATTCAGCTACCTGGTCATACACAGCAACGGGGACGTGCCGGTCTGCCAGAACCTCGGGACGGTACTCGGCAATATCAGGCAGAGGCCTCTGGATGATATCCTCCGGGACCCTGAGACCAACCGCACCCAGTGCCGGCTCTCGAAGGAATGCAACGGCTGCTGGATCAACTTCCACCGTAAATACGACATAATCCTCGTGCGGAATTTCGAGCGGCTGCTGCCGAAAAAACTCGTCGAACTCTTTTACGGCCCGTACCAGTGGACGGCCGATCCGAAAACCACTTACAGAAAACACCTCAAGGAGATACGCAAATGACTGAAGGACTGATCAAAAGATACAAGGCTCTCAGGACGGAGCGCTTCCTCGGCGAAGTCTGCGCCCGCAAATACGCCTTCGTCGGCATGGGACAGCACAGCCTTTCCAACCTCTACCCCGTGCTGGACTATCTCAAAGTGCCCCTCAAGTACATCTGCGTGACTTCGGAGCGCAAGGCAGCCCTGATTTCGGCGAAGTTCCCCGGAGTGCAGGGAGTGGCATCGCTGGAAACGGTCCTTTCCGACCCGGAAGTGGCCGGAGTCTTCGTCGCCGCCGCACCTGCAGCCCATTTCGGCATCGGATCGAAGGTGCTTGCTGCCGGCAAGGCCCTGTTCATAGAGAAACCGCCCTGCTCCTCCATGAAGGAGCTTGAAAGCCTTGCAGAAGCCGCAGGGAACGGCATTTTCGAAGCCGGCCTGCAGAAACGCTACGCTCCGGCGGTCCGGATACTGGTCTCCAGGCTTGAACATCACCTCCCTTCGCATTATGACCTTCACTACCGCACGGGGGCATACCCGGAAGGGGACGCTCTTATGGACCTCTTCATACACCCCCTGGACATGGTCACGGCCATCTTCGGGGAGGCGACGATGCTTTCATGCACCCGCCCGGGGGAGAAGACTGCCGGAGCGGAAACGCTTCTGCTGACCCTCGGGCATCCGCACGGAGTCATCGGCACGCTTGAACTGTCGACCGCATATAGCTGGAAGACCGCCTGCGAAAGCCTTTCCGTCTGCACCGGAAGGGGCGCGTACAGGCTCGAGGGCATGGATGAATTGTCTTTCTGCCCGTTACAGGGCAAGGTCTTGGGATTACCTGTCGAGAAAGTGCGTCCGCGTACGGAAACGGTGGAGTATCTTTACAAGAGGAACGGGTTCAATCCTGTCATCTCCGACAATCAGGTGGTCTCAGCGGGCTATTTCGACGAAATCCGCGCCTTCGTTTCCGCTGTAGAGGCATGTCCCGCTTTCCCGGCCCCGCACCAGGGCCGTCCCGACGCCCGCTCCCGGGCCAAGGCGCACCCTATCCTCAGCAGTTTCGACGACATACTTCCCACCTATCGCCTGCTGGACAAAATCGCCGTGGCAGCAAAGTAACTATCTGCCGCCTGCCGGATTGTCGTGGCGCCAAAGTTGCTATCTGCTGCCTTTCAGAATCGCAGCCAGGTAGTTATCTACGGCCTGCCGGCGCGTGGCAGCTAAACTACTATCTGTCAGCTGATAGGCTATATACGCTTCCATCGAAATCGAGGGAAGCATGAGGGCTCTTTTTGTTGATTTCCAGTTGTTTAGCTGCCACGGGCAAACTGTGCGACGACGGAGAGGGGGACGGAGGAGGGGGACGGAGGAGAGGGACGGAGGAGAGGGACGGAGAGAGGGGCGAAGGAGAGAGAGGGGGAGGAGGGAAGAGAGAAGAGAGGAGAGAGAGAGGGAAGAGGGAAGAGAGCAGGGAAAGAACGATGGCAACAAAAAAAAGCGGATGACCTTTCGGGCCATCCGCTTTCCGTTTTGCCGAAAAGCTTAGTCGTTCAGGGATATCCTCTTGAAGACGACGACCTTGGCATCCTTGTCGGCCTTCTCGATGGCGGCCTTCACGGAGATCTTGTCGTCGGACATCTGATATTCCTGCTCCTCGAGGGTGCTCTCCTTGAAGAACTTCTGGACGCGTCCGTTGGCGATGTTCTGGATCATCTGCTCAGGAAGGTTGGCGGCTTTCTGCTCGCCGACGGTCTTGATAATCTCGCGGGCCTTGGCGGCCTGCTCGGGAGTGATCCATCCCTTCGCGGTGTTGGACTCGATGTGGTCCTCGCTATCAACGTGGGCGGGATTGATGCCGGCCTTGGTCAGGGCGGCGTCGATCGCCTTCTTCACGAGCTCGTCCTTGGTCTTCTGGACCGCGACGTTGAACTCGTTCTCGATGATCTCGGGAGCGCAGTCTTCCTTGGAGATGGAAACGGGGTTCATGGAAGCGACCTGCATCACGACACCCTTTGCGATGTCGGTGGGGACTTCCTTGTTGAATCCCACGAGGGCGCCGAGCTTGCCGTTGATCTTGTGGATGTACTCCACGACGAACGGAGCCTCGACGAAGGAATAAGCCACGAGGACGTGCTTCTCTCCGGTCTTGCCGGTCTGGGCCTCGACAGCCTCTTCGACGGTGTAGCCGTCAGCCATCTTGCAAGCCTTGAGGGCTTCGATGTCTGCAGGGCAGTTCGCGATGGCGACATCGGCGATCGCGTCGGCGAGGTTCTGGAAGTCCGCGTTGCGGGACACGAAGTCGGTCTCGCATCCGAGGCACACGAGGATGGCCTTGTTTCCGTTCACACGGGCCTTGACGGCACCTTCGGAAGTTTCGCGGTCAGCCCTCTTGGCGGCCACGAGCTTGCCCTTCTCACGGATGATGGCGATTGCTTTGTCGAAGTTGCCTTCCGCCTCGACGAGGGCCTTCTTGCAGTCCATCATTCCGGCGGCGGTCATCTTGCGCAGCTTCATTACATCTGCAGCCTTGATTTCCATAATCTGTTCTTTTAATAAAGGTCAAACTTACTTCTCGGCCTCGGCTGCGGGAGCCTCGGCTTCTGCGACGGGTTCGGCAGCGGGAGCCTCTTCGGCCTTGGCGGCCTTGCGGGCGCGGAGCTTGCGCTCTGCGGGCTTCGCTTCGGTCTCCTCTTCCGTTGCGGCTTCCTTGTCCTTCTCGAGCTTGCGCTCTTCAAGGCCTTCCTGGATGGCGGCGCAGAGGATGTTCATGATGCACTCGATAGACTTCGTCGCATCGTCATTTGCCGGTATTACATAATCGACAGGTGTGGGATCGCAACATGTATCAACCATTGCGAATACCGGGATATTCAGACGGTTGGCTTCCTTGACGGCGTTGGCCTCTTTCTGGATATCGACGACGAAGATCGCTGAAGGGAGACGGCTCATATCCTTGATGGAGCCGAGGTTCTTCTCGAGTTTCGCCCTCTGACGGTCGACCTGGAGACGCTCTCTCTTCGCGAGTTTGTCAAAAGTGCCATCCTCCTTCATCTTGTCGATGGTGCTCATCTTCTTGATGGCCTTGCGGATGGTAGGGAAATTGGTAAGCATTCCGCCGGCCCACCTCTCAGTCACGGAGGGCATGTTGACCGCGGTGGCCTTCTCGGACACGATGTCCTTGGCCTGCTTCTTTGTGGCGACGAAGAGGATCTTGCGGCCGCTCTTGGCCAGAAGCTTCATCTCTTCAGCTGCCTCGTCTATCTTGACGACGGTCTTGTGCAGGTCGATGATGTGGATCCCGTTCTTCTGGTCGAAGATGTAGGGAGCCATCTTGGGGTTCCACTTGCGGGCGAGATGTCCGAAGTGTACGCCTGCATCAAGCAGTTCTTGGAAATTTGTACGTGACATTTTTGTTTGTTTTTCTTTTTGTTTCTCTCCCCTTCTCAAGGGGCCTCTTTTCATCAATCCCGAAGTAACGCTGTGAGCGGTCTTCCGGATTTTCCGCAGCGCGGCAACTGCTCTTCAGGGAGCGGTTTGGAACCGCGTCTGTGCAGTGGTGTAAAGCGGCAGGTGTTTAACGCTTGCTGAACTGGAAGCGCCTGCGTGCACCGGGCTGACCGGGTTTCTTGCGCTCGACCTCGCGTGCGTCGCGGGTGAGGAAACCGGCTGCCTTGAGCACGGAACGGTATGCTTCCTTGTCAACCTCGCAGAGGGCGCGGGAGATCCCGAGACGGATAGCTTCGGCCTGACCCTTGATGCCACCGCCAACGATGGTGATCTTGGTGTCGAACTGGCCTGCGGTCTGGGTGACCTCGAACGGCTGATTGACGATGTAGCGGAGCGCATCCTCGGCGAAGTAGTTCTCGAGGGGACGTCCGTTGATGGTCATCTGTCCGTTGCCGGCTGAGAGATAAACGCGAGCCACAGCTGCTTTACGTCTTCCAAGGGCGTGTGTCTGTTCCATTTGCTCTGTTTAAATTTCGTCCAACTTGATAACTTTAGGGTTCTGGGCCTGGTGCGGATGCTCGGGACCGGCATAAACATGCAGGTTGCCAAGAATCACGGCGCCAAGACGAGTCTTGGGGAGCATACCCTTGACTGCTCTCCTGACGAGCTCGGTGGGCCTCTTCTCGAGGATCTCCTTCGGCGTGGTGAAACGCTGTCCACCCGGATATCCGGTGTAGCGCGTGTACACGCGGTCGGTCATCTTCTTGCCCTTGAGGGCGACCTTCTCCGCATTGACGACGATGACGTTGTCACCGCAGTCGACGTGCGGGGTGAAACCCGCCTTGTTCTTGCCACGGAGGACAAGAGCCACGCGGGAAGCGAGACGACCAAGTGCGAGATCCGTCGCGTCAATGACGACCCACTCTTTCTGTACGGTATTCTTGTTCAAAGAGACCGTTTTGTAGCTTTGTGTGTCCACTGTCTTGATCTTTAAATAGTTAATAAAAATTGCGATCCCTGTTCATATTAGGGGTCGCAAAGGTACTTAAATTTTCCGGAAAAACAAAATCCCGGTCCCTTACAGGAGGAAGTTCACCTGGACAAATGCGTTGATGGCAGTTGCTACGAAGAGGAAAACTATAAGGGACGCGACGATGACGCCTATGACCCTCAGCCTCTTGAACCAGATGCTTCCGTTCCATCCGACCGTCTGGAACATGCTCCAGAAGCCGTGCACGAGGTGCATCCATATTGCGGCGAACCATACGAGATAGAGCGCAAGGATCCACCATTTGCCGAACGTGGCGCAGAGCAGGTAATAGGGATTATTCTCGAAAGTTCCGATCCCGAACATCTCGGGGAGCTGCATCTTGGCCCAGAAATGGGTCAGGTGGAAGCCAAGGAAGCCGAGGATGACGATTCCGAGGACGAACATGTTGCGCGCGGACCATGAATCGGCGGCAGCCTTCGAGGAGACCTCATAGCGCTTCACGCCACCGCGGGCGCGGATGTTCTGCCATGTCAGCCAGCAGCCGTATCCGATGTGCACGAGGAAGCCCAGCGCCAGGATGGGAACCATGATGCTGATGACCGGGGTGGACATGAAGTCGCAGCCCAGCTTGAAGAGGCCGTCCCCGGCGGAGAAGAGCACATCGTCATCGGCGGCGATTCCGAACTTTCCGGTGAAGCTGTCGATCACTGAGAAGAAATTGATCGTTCCGTGCAGGAGCAGGAAGATGATGAGGAAGGCGCCGCTGACGGCCTGAATGAATTTCTTGCCGATTGACGAAGTAAAGAAATTTGCCATTTATCTATAATTTGGATGCAAATGTAGCAATTTTCCCGGATAAAAGTTATCTGAGGAATGCCCATTTGGTAAAACCGGCGGTGGAGAAGTATAATTCTTTGCCATCATCCGACACGCACATGGGGAATGAACTGAAAACATCCTGATACGTCATTCCTTCAATCCAGTGATATTTCGAATTGTTGAAACTGAAGTTCTCAAAGTCGATATCGGCTTCTCCGGCAGACCAGCCGCCGTCTGAGGATTGTCCGTACTCGCCCCAGGTGGGGTTGAAAATAAATACTCCGTTCTCGATTTTGTAAGTTCCTCTGAGATGGCAGCCCCAGGCGTGGACGTAGAGATCCACCTGATTTCCCTTCACGACGAAACTGGCCGTTCTGTCATAGTTTCCGCTGCCCTTGATTCCAGTGTGGGGAGCGTCATAGCGGCCGTCCTTCAAGGTGCCGGACTGAACCTGTGCCCCTTTCTTATAATAGAGAGAACTTATTTTTTGTTTCCCGGAGAAATCGTCTTCGTATTCAGATTCGGTAACCAGAGCGGCTTTCCCGCCAAGAAACTTGACTTTTACATCCATCCTCACCATTTCATCCGACTCCGGATCCGACGATTCTGTCAATATAATTAAGTCAGAGCCTTTCAGCTCCCATTTTCCTTTAGTTAGCACGTCATCGTCCGTTTGGGAATATTTGCCATCCTTTCCGAATGTCATGGTCTGGTTAAAACCGGCGATGGTGTTAGTCCACTCTCCTACCAGAGCATCGTCATTTACTGAATTCTTCTCTTTTTCGCAAGCGCAAAGGAGCAGGCCGAAGGCCGCAAAGATCAGTGTCAATTTTTTCATAATCCTCTACTGTTTTTTAAGGGTTAACTCCCAAATATAGGTAAATAATTGGAGATGTCGCATTATTTCGGTACTTTTGTTACCAAATAATTGGAAAATGTACAAGAGAGTACTGCTCAAACTCAGCGGCGAGAGCCTCGGCGGCCCGGCCGGCAAGGGAATCGAAGTCGAATGCCTGAAAAAGTATGCCTCCGAGGTGGCTGAAGCCGTCCGTGCAGGACACCAGATCGCCATCGTGAACGGCGGCGGGAACATCTTCCGCGGCCTGCAGGGCATGGGCAAGGGCTTCGACCGCGTCAGCGGGGACCGCATGGGCATGCTCGCGACCGTCATAAACGGACTCGCACTCGCCTCTGCACTGAGGCAGGAAGGCATCGATGCGGAAGTTTTCACAGCGACCCCCATGGCGCCGGTGGCCCGCTACTATGTGCGCGAAGACGCGGTCAAGGTCATGGAAGAAGGCGGGGTCGCCATCCTCGCCGGAGGGACGGGCAACCCTTATTTCACGACTGATTCCGGAGCGGCCCTCCGCGCCCTCGAAATCGGCGCGAACGCCCTCCTGAAAGGGACGCGCGTGGACGGAGTCTATACCGCCGACCCAGAGAAGGATCCTTCGGCCGTCAAATACGATGAGCTGACTTTCGGCAAGGCCCTTGCAGACCGGCTCAAGGTCATGGACGCCACCGCCTTCGCCCTCTGCGAGCAGGGGCCCGTGCCCATCGTCGTTTTCGATATCAACGCTCCCGGCGCCCTTGCGGCCATACTCAAGGGCGAGAAGGTCGGGACTCTTGTTCATGCTTAATATAAGAATCAAAGAATATGTTGACAGACAGAGCAAAGGAAATCGTCGGCGCAGCTGACGAGAAAATGCAGGAAGCCGTGGCCTTTCTCGAGGAAGACCTCAAGAACTATCGCGTAGGCAAGGCCAACCCGTCCATCTTCAAGGGTGTGATGGTGAACTATTACGGGACCCCCACTCCCCTGCAGCAGGTTTCTTCCATCACCACCCCCGACGCCAAGACCCTGGCCATACAGCCCTGGGAAAAGAGCCTTATCGGAGCTATCGAGAAAGCCATCCTTGATGCGAACATCGGACTGACCCCGTCCAACAACGGCGAGATCATCCGCTGCGTCGTGCCTGCCCTGACTGAGGAAAGGCGCCGCGACCTCATCAAAAAGGCAAAGGCAGCCGGAGAGAACGTCAAGGTCACGATACGCAACGCCCGCCGCGACGCCGTGGACACCCTGAAGAAGGCCCAGAAGAACGAAGGGATGTCCGAGGACACCGAGAAGGAGGCCGAAGGCGAAGTGCAGAAGATCACCGACAAGAACGTCAAGTCCGTCGATGAGATCGTCTCCGCAAAGGAAAAGGAAATAATGACCGTCTAAAGCGAATCCTCAAGCAGGTCGGAGAAGATCGTCTTTTCCGCCTCCGAAAGGAATTCAGCCCGGATGGGCAGATAGAACATCCTCTCGCGCAGCTGCGGGGGGATTTTTTTCGCGTCCGCGACCCTGCGGGCGTCTTTCTCCGTGGTCATCAGGACGGCCGTGGGCCATTTTGTAGCCGCAGCGGAAAGGCTGGCGAAGTCGGCACGGCTGTAGCGGTGGTGGTCCGGGAAACGGAAGCGGCGCACTATCTTGTACTTGTCGCAGAGGTAGCGGCGCATGGCCCCGTCGTTCGCGATACCAGTAAAGAGGATCAGCCGCTTGGAGTACACGTAGCGGGGATCGGAGTCTTCGAAGACCGGCAGCGGAGCGTCGTAATCCACCGTCGTGTAGAACACGTGCTGGACCTTTCCCTTCGCGGTTGTTCCGGCGCAGGTCGAGGTGGCGAAGTCCCGCAGGCCGAGGGTATAGGCGAAGGAGGTCTTCTCCCAGTTGTCCAGTTCGTGGGGGCACTTGGTGACTATTATGATGTCCGCCGAGTGCAGCCTGGACGGCAGGTCGCGCAGACGTCCGAAAGGCATGAGACGGTCCTTGTAGACCGGCCGGTTCCAATCGACCAGCACAATGTCGAGGGTCGCCTTGAGCCTGCGGTACTGGAATGCGTCGTCAAGGATGATCAGCCCGGCGGGCGGGAAGACCTTGTCCTTGCAGCGGCGAAGTCGCCTTTTGCCCTCCTGGAGCTTTTCCGGATGGGCCAGGAGGTCGCAGCCTTCGACGCGGTCCTTGTCCACGGCGACGGTGACTATGGGGAATTTCTTCTTTATCTGCAGGGGCTCGTCGCCGGAGAAGGCGGAAGGGGAATCGGGCATGACCTGCTGGAAACCGCGGCTGCGGCGCTTGTATCCACGCGACAGGACCGCCAGATTGCGGCTTCCGGCCCGGTCGGAGGCCAGCAGCAGCCTCAGGATCATCTCCGTATGCGGGGTTTTTCCCGTGCCTCCGACGGTGACGTTGCCGACACAGACCGTCGGCACGTCCGCCCGGCGGACCTTCTTGATGCCCTTGTCATACAGGAAATGGCGCAGGCGCAGCATGAAAGCGTATGGGAAAAGCAGGATCTTGTCAAACATACCTTGTGCAAATATAGTCAAGAATTCCGTACAGTTCATCCACGTCCGTGGTGGTCACCATCTTCATCCTGGTTTCCTTGAAGTCGGGAAGGCCCTTGAAGTAGCAGGAAAGATGCCGGCGCATCTCGAATATCCCGCGCGGCTGCCCCTTCAGGGCCAGCGACAGGCCGAGATGCCGTTTTGCGAGAGCGACCCTTTCGGCAACAGACGGTTCCGGAAGCAGTTCCCCGGTACGGAGGAAGTGCTTTATCTCTTTGAATATCCATGGCCGGCCGAAGGTTGCACGGCCTACCATGATCCCGTCCACCCCGTAGCGCCCGAAGGCTTCCTTGGCCTTCTGCGGGGAGTTTATGTCCCCGTTGCCTATGATGGGGATATGCATCCTGGGATTCTCCTTGATTTTCCCGATGAGGGTCCAGTCCGCCTCGCCCTTGTAGAGCTGGCAGCGGGTGCGGCCGTGGACCGTCAGGGCCTTGATGCCGACGTCCTGCAGCCTTTCGGCAAGTTCGACTATGATCTTGGAGTTGTCGTCCCAGCCAAGGCGTGTCTTGACGGTGACCGGCTTGTCCGGGACCGCTTCCACCACAGCTTTCGTTATCGCGACCATCTTGTCCGGCTCGCGCATCATCCCGGATCCGGCGCCGCGGCCGGCGATCTTCGACACCGGGCAGCCGAAATTGATGTCCACGAGGTCCGATCCGTGCCCGCCGGCTATCTCGGCTGCCTTGTCCGCCATCCGGGCCGCTTCGACCATGGATTCGGGAATGTGGCCGTATATCTGGATGCCGATGGGCGCCTCTTCTTCTGAGGTGCGCATTTTCGCGATGGCCTTCGCCGCGTCGCGGATGAGCCCGTCGGAAGGGACGAATTCGGTATAGACCATGTCGGCGCCCTGCTCCCGGCAGAGCACGCGGAAAGACGCGTCGGTCACATCTTCCATCGGGGCCAGCAGCACCGGCCTCTCTCCAAGGTCTATGTCCCCTATCTTCATAATTGAACGCAAATTTACTAAATTTGTCCGTATGTATGCTGAAAGAATAGAATCCTTGCGGGCGATGATGCGCTCCCGCGGCTGGGATGCGGTGGTCCTTACCGGCTCCGACCCGCACGCCAGCGAATATCCGGCGCCCCGCTGGAAACAGGTTGAATGGCTGACCGGCTTCACCGGCGAGGCCGGGGATGTCGTTGTGACCCTGGACCATGCAGGCTTATGGACGGATACCCGGTATTTCATCGCCGCGGTCCGGCAGCTCGCAGGCACCGGAGTGGAACTGCACAAGATGCGTGTTCCGGAGCAGGTGCCCATTCCGCAGTGGCTGGCCGGCCGCTTCGAGGATGACGACCCGGTGATTGCTGTTGATTCCCTGTGCCTTGACTGCAGCACCGCCGCCGCGCTGGATGAGGCTTTCGGCGACGCCCCGCACGCCATAGTGGGCGTTCCGGACCTTCTCGATTCCTTATGGAAGGACCGTCCCGCCGTGCCGCAGACCCCCGTTTCCGTACTGGACGACGGGGCGGCGGGCATTTCCCGGGAAGCCAAGATCCTGTGGATACGCCAGTTCCTGGAGAACAAAGGCTGCGACGGCATACTCCTCAGCGCCCTGGACGAGATAGCATGGATGCTGAACGTCCGTGCCTCGGACATAGATTACAACCCGTATGTGATCTCCTATCTTCTTGTCACGCAGGACCGTGTCTGCTGGTTCGTGCTCAAGGAGCCGATGGACGACCCGACGACGGACGGGACCTTCGACCTGCTCAGTTCGGAGGGAATCGAGCTGCTGCCTTATTCCGACACGGCCGTTTTCCTCAGCCAGGAATTCGAAGGCCGGCTTTTCCTCGATCCGGCTTCGATGAACCTGAACCTGCGGGAGGCCATAAACGATGCCGGCCTGGAAGTCCTGGAAGAAAGGAGCCCCGTGGTGCTGCGGAAGGCCATCAAGACCCCGGCCGAAATCGACGGGATGACACGGGCCCATGTCGAAGACGGACTGGCCATGGAGCAGTTCCTGTACTGGCTGGAGACCTCGCTCGGGCGGGGATGCAGGATTACGGAGCGGGATGCGGCGTTGAAACTGGGTTCTTTGCGGGCTTCGATAGACGGCTACCGCGGAGACAGTTTCGAGACCATTTCAGCATATGGTCCGGGAGCGGCCCTGCCTCATTACGTCACGCCTTCTTCTGACGCTCCGGTGCTGGAACGGCACGGGCTGTACCTCTGTGACTCAGGGGGACATTATTTATTCGGAACCACCGACATCACCCGTACCGTGCCCCTCGGACCATGCACGCCCCTGGAAAGGGAGGACTACACGCTGGTGCTGAAAGGACATATCGACCTTGCGAAGGCCGTTTTCCCGAGAGGCACCGCCGGATGCCAGCTGGACGTGCTTGCCCGCGGTCCGCTCTGGCTCTCAAAACGCAACTTCGGGCACGGCACCGGGCACGGCGTAGGATTCTGGCTCGGAGTGCACGAGGGACCGCAGGACATACGGCAGAATTTCAACCCCCAGCCCTTGCTGCCGGGAATGATTACATCCGACGAGCCGGGAATCTACCGCGAAGGACAGCATGGCGTCAGGCACGAAAACCTTCTGCTGTGCACGGAAGCCGGCGTGAACGATTTCGGGGACTGGCTCTGTTTCCGCACATTGACCCTGTGCCATTTCGACACATCCGCCCTCGAGATACGGCTGCTCGACGAAAGCGAAAGGCGCTGGCTGAACGATTACAACCGATGGGTGTACGACACCCTCGCAGGAAGGCTGCCGGCGGAAGTGGCCGCCTGGCTGCGGAAGAAAACCGCCGCGGTCTAGAGCGGAAGAAAGGGTTTCAGAGAAGGTCGCGGATGATTGCTTCGGAGACGAAGAAGCGGTCTTCCGGGATGCGGATCCGGCACAAAGGGGTACGGGAGAGGAGGCCGGAGGAGAGCATCGCGTCGACGACGGCAGGGTCGCAGCAGCTGCGCAGCGCGGTTTCAGGGATGCCTTCCGCGGTCCTCAGGGCCAGCATCACGGTCTCGACCCGGATGTCCTCAGGAGAAAGATCCTCACTTTCCGACAACCAGGGGGCGGCTGAGCCTTCCTGGACCAGGGGGACCGGATTTGCGGCAGGAGCGACATGAGCAACGGCGGCAGAGGAGGCAACGGAAGCGGAAACAGCAGCGGGAGCGGAAGGGCCGGCGTCCCCTGCCGGCTCGTCCATATTCCAGGAGCGCCGCTGTACTCCGCCGGGAAGGATGCGGAAGGAGTGCGCGCCCGGACCCAGGCCGACATAGGGCAGACGCTTCCAGTAGCCGGAATTATGCAAAGCTTCCCAACCGGGAAGGGCCCAGTTGGATATTTCATAATGGCTGAACCCGGCTTCTGAAAGCACCCTGCACATCAAACCGTACTGCCCCGCGCAATCTTCATCGGCCATTTCCTCATACCTGCCGCTGCGGACCAGACCCGCCAGAGCGCTGTCCTCCCCGACTGAAAGCTGATAGGCGGAGACATGCTCCGGTCCCCATCCGAGAAGCCCGTCCAAGGTCCGCTGCAAGACGTCGTCCCCCATTCCGGACACACCGAAAATCACATCTACGCTGATATTCCGGGCGCCGGCATCGCGAAGGATACGGAAGGCCTGTTCCGCACGGGAAGCGTCGTGCCGCCGGTTCATCCACCGGAGGATCCCGTCGTCAAGGGACTGGACTCCCATGCTGAAGCGGTTCACGCCAAGCTTCAGCAGGCCCTCGACATAGGAGGGCCCCGCCTGCACGATATCCTCCGGATTCACTTCGAAAGTGAACTCCCGGAAAGGCCGCCCTGCCGCGCCGGAAAGGGCCTGTGCCACCCTGGAAAGCAACGGGAGAGGCAGCACCGACGGTGTACCTCCCCCGAAATAAAGAGTGTTCAACGAATCCGCGGAAGCGGAAATTTCCCCCCTCCTTGCCTCCGCCTCGCAAATGACACCGTCAACCCAGGAACGGAATTCAGCGTCGTCACGCCCCTTGCACGGAATACGCGAATAAAAATCGCAGTAGGTGCAAAAACTCCGGCAGAAGGGGACGTGGACGTAAATCATCAGCGGAGCATGAGTTCCGCGGTACCGATGCGGGACTGCAGCGTGTAGGCCTCGACCGTGTAGATACCCTTCATGAAGGAAGGGATATTGTTCACGTAGATGCTCATCTCCACCTCGGCTCCTTCGTAATCGACTTCGCGCGAGGCGGTCGCCGCCATGGCCTGCCCGTCGATGGTAAAGGCTGCATTGGAGCCGTCCAAGAGCAGCATTCCGTCAGGATCCTTCACGCGGATGTAGACCCGCATGGGACCGCGCGGGGCGAGCTCGTTCTCGACGAGACTCAAGGTCGCAAGCATGCGTACGACACGGCTGCTGCGGTCAGTGACCTTGTCGGAGGCATTGTAGGCCTCGAGCTTCAGGCCGCGGGCCTTGATCACCGCGCCGGCGGCCACCTGTCCGGTGAGGTCCTCGATCTGCTGGGCGAGCTGTTCGTTGCGCTTCTTGCTCTCGTCGGCTTCGCGGCGGGCGGATGCGGCTTCCTGCGTCAGTTTCTTGTTGAGCGTGTTGAGGGAGTCGATCTGGGTGATGTAGTTGCGCATTATGGCGCGCAAGGTCCCGAGTTCCTTTTCGTACTGGCGTATCTTGGCGCGGTTCGTGGCCTCGGTCTTCTTGATGCGGTCGACGAGCTGGGCAATCTCCTCGCGGGAGGAGTCCAGCTGGGAATTGATGGAGTCGTAATCGGACGACAGGCCGGCATAATCAGACTGAAGGGCCTCGATCTGTCCCGTGAGCTCCTCCTTTTCGACGTTGAGTTCACCGATCAGGGTGGATTTCTGGTACCAGATATAAGCAAGCGCTCCGGCAAGCAGCACGGCAACGGCCGCAAGCACCCACGTCACTTTGCGCAGGTCCTTGTTCCTTTCTTTTCTTTCACGCTGTTCGCGTTCTATCCTCTCGAGGGGATCTTCTCTTTCCATTGTATCTAATTTTGGATATCCGGGGCAAAAATAGCAAAAATCATGCTATAATCCTTATCTTTGCCCTATGCGTTACATTATCAGGTCAGTCAAATATTTCGTTCAACTCGCAGTTCTCTTCCTAATTATAGTAGGCGCGCTCGTGCTGCTCCATTTCGTGGAAGCCGACTGGAACGCCATGTTCCGTCATGGAACCGACTCCCTGTGGCAGATTGCCGTGATCGGAGCGGTCTTCTCCCTCATTTATCCCTATTTCGGATATGGCAGGAGGAGCGTCCCGGTGTTCGGGTCCCTCGATGAGAACAGCGCCGGGATAATCACGTTCATGCAGTCGCGCGGCTATGTCACCGAGAAGAAAAGCGAAACGGAACTGGTCTTCCACAAGGCCTTCCCCCTGACGCGGATAATGAAGCTCGGCGAAGACAGGATAAGCGTGACCACGGGAGTGGAAGGCCTCGTCCTGGAAGGACCCTCGAAAGATATAATCCGCCTTTCAGCAGGGTTGAGGGACTATTTCAATCCCGACCTTCCGACTCAATGACATGCGCCGCGGCAACGCCGAGGGCCTCGTAGAACTCAGCCCCGAAACGGCGCGTCAGCGGCTCCCTGAGGAACTCATATACACGCACGCCCTCCCGGCGGCCCTTTTCAAAGGCCGGGCGGCAGATATCCCAATGATGGACATTGAGCGCAAGTCCCCCGCCCGTAAGCTTCTTCACCCTTATGGGATACAGGCTGCATGAAATGGGCTTGCGGAAGGAGCACCTTCCTTCCAGGCAACATTTTTCTATCCCGCAAAGAAACTTTCCCCCGTCCACGGGCAGGGCATAGGCGCACTCGCAGCTGCCTTCGACAAGAGGCGTCACCATGTCCCCGTCCCTGTCTATCTCGAAGAATCCCTTCGCTTCGACGGCATCCCTGCCGGCCTGCGGAAGCAGGGCGGAAAACGCCGGCCAGGCCCTTTCTATCTCCTCCGGCTCGTCTTCCTCAAGCGGAGCCCCGCTGTCGCCTTCGATGCAGCAGCGCCCCTTGCAGGCCTCGAAGTCGCATGAGAACCACTCCAGGGCCACGTCCTCCGACACGAGCACGTCCCCTATCTGGATTATCGTTCCGAACCTGCGGCTCATTTCACAATGTATTCAACCATCCCGCCGGCATTCAGGGCGGACAGTATCTCCCTGACGCTGCCCTCAGTGACGGCATTGACCTTCTCCTTGTATCCGCTGACAAGATCCTTGCCCTCGGAATACCGCACCATGACCATCCTCAACAGTTCTTCCGAAGAAGACAAATCCGAAGACATCCTGTTCAGCAGGGCCGCCTTGTATCCTTTCAACTCGGACGCGTCGATCTTCGACGAGGACACCTCGGAGATGGCCGCCCTGACGGCCCCGAGCGCAGTCAGCGGATCGGCCGGAACAATACCGGCCGGCAGACCGGAGGCGTCGCACTGCCTGCAGTTCACGTATATGGTCATCCTCTCCGCGGGCAGGATTTCCACCTTCTCGCTGACCGCGGCATACATCCCGACATCGGCCAGCCGCCTGACTATCCTCCTCTCAAGGGCCATCCTCGCTATCTTGAAGGACATGAACTTCTCCATGCTGAACGGGATCTTCGCGGAGACGGCGACATTGACACCGGGTTCCCCGGCGCCGTCGGCATCCACCGTATATGTCGTCCATCCGGTATGCATGGGATAATCCACAACGGGCCTGGTGGAACGGTAGCGCCCGGTCTTGAAGCCGCCGAGATAAGAGCACAAGGCCTTCTTCACGGCAAATCCGTCAAGGTCTCCTATCAGGACAAGCACCCCGTCCGAGCAATTGCGGAACTGCCTGCTGAAATACGTTTCAGCCCTCTCAGGAAGGTCATCCCGCAGACTGGAAATCGACTTCCTGTCATGATAGATATACTCGGGACACATTATGCTGTCCACCACGGAATTGATCGAAGGGATGGTGAAATCGGCGGCTGACAGGCGCAGGGCCTCACCGCTCTTGAAATACTCGAAATTCTCCGTGTCGAGTGTCCTCGCTCCGGCAAGGGACAGGAGGGATTTCATGAGGAGGGACAACTTCGCTGCGGGCGCCGTCCCGGTGATGCGGAGATCGGAAACGGTCACGCCGGCATTCATAACTATGCCGTTGGCGCGCAGCATGTTCCGGAAATCCACCCCTTTCATCCCGGCCACTTCATACCGGGTCAGCATGTCGGCTACGAACGGAGCCTCTCCCGGCAGCAGTCCGTTGACCCCGGGATATCCGCCGCGGATAAGGAAACCGTAGCGGAACTCGTTTTTCATGGAGGTTTTCTTGAAGATCACCTTCATCCCGTTCGAGAAGCTCCAGAGTTCTCCTCCGGTGATCGGCTCGCTGACGCTGCGCGTGGCCCGAACCCTGGTCTCCGGGACGACAAGGCTCAGGGTGTCGGCGTAGTTTACGCGGTATTTCACGCGGTCCAGCGTGTCCAGCCGGGCATAAGACCACGACGACCTGAACTTTTCTTCCAGTTCTTCCCCGCCGGGTTCGGTCCCGGACGGAAATTCATAACGTACGGAAAGGTTGGCGGAAGGAGAGAGCAGCGCCGAGCAGAAACGGTTGAACATCGCCATTTCGTGCTCCGGAGTCAGGGAGCGGCGCGCAAAGAATTCACTTATCTTCGCTTCCGAGGCAAGGTGCGAGCCGTACAGCCATGCCGATACGCACCTGTCCACCCAGGCGGCGTTGGTGACGGGCTTGTTCGCCGCGTCCCTCATCTCTTCGGACACGATCCTGTCCCGCATGTCCGTGTATTCATCCATGGCCACGCCCTGCTCGTCGATATGGGCGATGATCCTTGACAATTCCGCTGTCACGGCGGGGATATGGACAGGGGCCGTGCTCACCCTGAAAGCTATCCTTTCGTCCGATCCGGAAAGGGATGCATCCTTGAAGCGGTAGCTGAACCCGGCCAGCGGGATGTCAGCGGCGCGGCAGGCGGAGCGGAGCCTCTTGCCGACTATTCCCGAAAGATCACGGACGAACATCTGCGTCACCAAAGGCTGGGGCGTCGCCATCAGTTTCCTGTCGGGACGGGGAAAGCGGTATTCCACCTCCATCGAGGCGATATCCTTGCGGGCGCCGGTCAGGAAGGTAAACTGCGCAGTATCGGACGGATTCCATACGTAAGGAGCTCTCTCCGGGGCCTTTCCCCTCTTACCCACGAAAAGGGACATGGTCTTGAGCTTGTCCGGGAATTTGCTTGCCGATATATCCCCGCTGATGACTATCGCCTGCTCCGTCGGGCAGGCTTCTATGAGATCGAATATAAGCAGCAGGGTGGAGTCCGATGCAGCGGAATCAAAGATAGGAACATCTTGAAAACGGTAAACGACGGCATCCTCTGATGAAGAGAGAAAACCGCTGCGGGAATAGCCGACACCCTTCCTTGCGAGGAAACGGTAAGGCTTGTCTCCGGGGAAGTGCGGAAGGGCCGAAAGGGCGGCGCGGGAAGCGTCGATATCGGAATAGTTTTTCCGTATCAGGGCAAAATCGGCATAACCTTTGGATACAGTGTTGTTGACCAGATAATATGAAACGTTGTCCGGAAGGGTCCCGACAGTGATTTCAGAAGCTTTCGGCAAGGCTGGGAGAGCCTGCCCAAAGGCGCTGAAGACCGCTGCGAGCAGGAGGAAAAGGCTTATTTGGACTTTTCGTTTCATGAACAAGTTTGGGTTATTTGTACAAAAGTAAAACAAAAATTACTACATTTGTCATTCACGGATTGAATTTAAGTTAGTGAGTTATGAAAAGGATTATCGTTATTGTCGCCGCAGCGCTGGCTGCATTCGTGGCCGGAGCACAGGACATCAAGCAGGCAACCGACCTCTACAACAACGCCGCAACGGCCCTCAACACTGATGACAAGGTAACTGCTATCGCTTATTTCAAGCAGGCTTACGACATGGCAAAGGCCCTCGGCAAGGAAGGCGAGGAGATAGTCGCCAACTGCCAGATGTACATCCCTTCGCTCGTTCTTTCCGTCGCCAAGGATGATATCAAGGCAGGAGAATACGAAAAGGCCGTCGCCCAGCTTCAGGAAGCCATCAAGGTCGCCGAAGAGTACAAGGCGGAAGACGTCGGAATCGAAGCCAAAGACCTTATCCCGCAGGTTTACATGCAGAAGGGCGGCGTGATGCTCAACAACAAGAACTACAGCGAAGCCGCAGCAGCATACAAGAGAGTACTCGAGATTAATCCCGCCAACGGAATGGCAGCCCTGCGTCTCGGAATGGCCCTCACCGGAGCCAATGACATCGAAGGCGCCATCGCCGCTTACCAGACCGCAGCCGCTAACGGACAGGAGAAGACCGCGAACAAGCAGATTTCGACCATTTTCCTGAAGAAAGCCGCTGCTGCCCTCAAGGCCAAGAAGCTTGACGAAGCTGTCGCCGCCGCGATTTCCTCCAACGAGTACATGGAAAATGCCCAGGCCTACCAGATCGCAGGCCAGGCTTCCCAGCTCCAGAAGAAAAACGATGACGCCATCAAGTACTTCGAGAAGTACATCGAGATGAAGCCCGATGCGAAGAACGCAGGCCAGATCGCCTTCACCGTCGGCGCCCTCTACCAGCAGGCCGGCAACAAGGCAAAGGCCGTCGAATTCTACCAGAAGGCCACGACGGATCCCACCTACGGGGCTGAAGCGGCCCGTCTTGCAGCTTCCCTCAAGTAAAGGATGACAACACTCGAACTTCTTGCTCCGGCAAGAACGGCTGATATCGGCATCGCGGCGGTTGACTGCGGTGCCGATGCCGTCTATATCGCCGGGCCAGCCTTCGGAGCGCGCAAGGACGCCGGCAACCCCATTGAAGAAGTGGGACGCCTGTGCGCCTACGCCCACAAGTTCGGAGTGCGCATTTTCATGACCGTCAACATAGTCCTCTCGGAGGGCGAGATGGACGAGGTCCACTCCCAGATGCTCAGGGCACAGGAGGCGGGAGTGGATGCCTTCATAATCCGTGACCTGCGGATATGCGGATGGAAAGACATCACTGTCCCGCTTCACGCCTCGACGCAGTGCGCCATCCTGGACCCGGAAACGGCCCGATCCTGCGAAGCGGCCGGATGCTCGAGAGTGGTTCTGGAGAGGCAGCTGAGCCTGGAGCAGATACGCCGTATCGTCGAGGCAGTATCCTGCGAAGTGGAAGTCTTCGTGCACGGAGCCCTGTGCGTCGGATACAGCGGACTGTGCCGCCTTTCGGAGCATCTCGACGGACGCAGCGCCGACCGCGGGGAATGCATCCAGGCCTGCAGGTCTCTCTATGACCTTGAGGATGCGTCAGGAAAGGTCCTGGCAAGGAACAAGGCCCTCCTTTCCCTCAAGGACTTCAATCTTCTCGACAGGCTTCCGGAACTGGTCGAAGCCGGAGCATCTTCCTTCAAGATCGAGGGCCGGCTGAAGAACATCTCATATGTCCGCAATACGGTCAGGGCTTATTCCCGCGCCCTTGACGGGCTGGTCGCCGCGCACCCGGACAAGTACCGCCGTGCTTCTTCCGGGAGGGTGTCCGGCGGCTTCGAGCCCGATCTTGACAAGACATTCAACAGGGGCTACACCTCCCTTTTCCTCGACGGGAAACGCGGAAAGTGGGCCTGCCCGGACGCCCCGAAGGCAATGGGAGAGAGGATAGGAACCATAGTTTCCGTGCGCAGGAAGGACCGTTTCAACCTTATCCTGCGGCTCAATCCCGCGAAAAAGGGCCTTGAACTCCGCAACGGGGACGGCCTGTCCTTCGTGCGCAAGGACGGTGTCACCGGTTTCCGCGCCGACATCTGCAACGGGAACGAGATAAGTTGCAAGGACGTTCCCGGCCTCAGGGAAGGAACCGTCCTTTTCCGCAACGTGTCCAGCGACTTCGAAAAGACCTTGGAAAGGGATCTCTGCCGGCGGGAAATCCCGGTGAGCCTCAACGTCCGCATTAGCGGGAAATGGTCCATGGACATAGAAGCGGTCACCGTCGACGGAAGGACCCTGCACAGTTCATGGAAGGCCGACGTGGAAAAGGCCGAAAACACGGAACGGGCGGAAGCGATGATGCGGGAGCAGCTGGGCAAGAGGGCCCTGCATTACATCTTCCGCGTGGACTCCATAGAGGCACCGGGAGGGCTTCCCCTCCTTGGTGCGGCAACCCTGAACAATATCCGCCGGCTCCTCGCGGAGGACATGGACTCCATCCCGTGCGTACGGGTTCCCATGCTTGACATAAGGGCAGCCAGGGGGTTCGTCCCCGTCATCCCGGAGCCCGACGAGGCAGCGCGCAAAGAGCCTCTCCTGCGCTCGAAATACTGCATCAAGTATGAACTGGGAATCTGCCCGACGCGGCAGGGTGCCAAGCCCACGGGGCCTCTTTTCCTTGTCAACAACGGCAGGCGCCTGCCCCTGGGCTTCGACTGCTCCCGCTGCGAAATGACGGTCACTCCAGGGCAAAGGTGATGGCGACGTCGCCGAAACGGCCTGTGACCTCGTCTTCGGACTGGAAGTAGGAGGCCGGAAGCTGGCCTCGCCAGACTATGTCGTCCTTCTCGTTGAATGGTATTTCAAGGTCGAAACCGTAGCTTTTGGAATTGATCTTCACCGTGGCCTGGCATTTCCAGGTCGAACGCGTGCCGCCGTCGTCTTCCGTTATCAGGAGAGCGAGCTTGTCGAGCTGGTTGGTGAACCCTGACAGGAGAACCGCATCGAACGGCACCTTCTTGCCGACATCGCGCCTCCGGACGACTATCATCATGTCCGTAACGCTCGGCGAATACAGCTTCATGTCAGCTTCCGTCTTCGCATTGAAGCCCTTTACCGTCCCGCACTTGATGAAGAACTCGCTGGCGCCGCCGAACCAGGAATCGTAGTTCCGTTTCATCTCGAACGTCTTTATCATGAGGGTCCGCGAAGAAGATGAGGCGAAGGCGGCGCTCCCCGCACCGGAACGGGTTCCTTCCCGGATGAACATCTCCAGAGGCGTGAAGGCGCTGTCGTCGTTCCGGTTTATGACCCAGACGGGATGCTCCCTTGCGACCGCCTCGTTGACAAGCACGGAGTCCACTTTCCTGCCTCCGTTCTCATCGAATCCGATAAGGAAACCGTAATTGCTCTCCGCCCCGTAACCGGGATCGTAAGTCACTATGGGAAAGGTCTTCCCGTCCCAATCCTCGGAATAGGGCCAGTAGATCTGCATGTCCGATTCGCTCATGGCCCTGATACACGCCTCGGCATCTGCGACGACCACTTCCGAAGAGCGGGTCATGCTTCCCAGATAATCCGCGATCAGATCCCGAAGACACGTGCCGGAGACGGCGCGGCTGGCTCCGGTATCGTCCCCTACGCCCGTCCCAGGGGCTTCGAAAAGACGCTTGAGGGTGTATTCCTCGTCATACCCGTTGCCGGAGGAAGATTCAACCGCCCCGTACACCTCGTTCAGATGCTCTCCCGTCATCGGAAGGGCCGATAGCATCTTGGCGACACCTTGCAGCGAGACAATCTCCGACACGGGATCCGTGATGGTCTCCTTTTCCGCATCTCCGCCCTTTTCACACGCAATCACGCTCACGGCCCCCAGGGCCGCAAGGAACACTTTAACGCACATTTCTTTTTTCATAGCACAATACTTTTTGCAAAGTGAATAAAAAATAGCCGTGGAAACGCGATTTCCACGGCTAATTGCAAAAAGATGCCTCTGAAGCCCTTTTAGAGGGGTTTGTTAAAGCGCACAAAGCGCTCTTTTCCCGCGAAATCCTCAACAAGTACGGCATTTTCGAAGCCCGCCTTGCGGAAAACTTCGAGGGAAGGGGCCCCGAGATCCTCATTGATCTCCACTATCCCGAGCCCGCCAGGGGACAGGAGCCTCCCCGCCCACAGGGCGATGGCCTTGTGGAAGGCAAGCGCATCTTCGGAGGGCGCGAAAAGGGCTATTTCCGGCTCCCAGTCCAGCACGTTGGGGCGCATGAATTCCCTCTCCGGCAGGGTGATATACGGAGGATTGGCGGTCAGGATGTCGCATTCCGGGAAAGGGGTCCCGAAATCGAGTATGTCCCCTTTCATGAACTGCGGCCGGACCACCTTCGCGGGAAGGCGGCGGAACTGGCTGCGAGCAAGGGCCAGTGCATCCTCGGAAATGTCGGACGCGGTCACCACTGCGCCGGGGATTTCGTACGCGAGCGACCATGCGATGCATCCGGAACCAGTGCACAGGTCCAGTATGCGGAGCGGCTCTCCGGCCCGTACCGGGACCTCCCGGGCATGAAGCACGACTTCTTCCACGAGGTGCTCGGTCTCTATACGAGGGATGAGGGCGCGGCTGTCCGTCTTGAAGATCCGCCCCCGGAACTCTGTATATCCGAGGACGTACTGTATGGGCTCTCCGGCCGCCATGCGGGAAATATCCTCCAAAAGGCCGTCAAGATCCTCCTCCGGGACCTCCGTAGCAGGCTCGACTATGTGCGTGTAGGACATCACGCCAAGCCTTTCCTGGCAAAGAAGAAGCACCATACTCCGGGCCTCGGGCTCCGGGTACAGCGCTTTCAGGGATTTCACTCCCCGCCTGACGAGATCGGCAAGGAGCATCAGCCCTCCTTCTCTATCAGGGAGGTGAGGAATGCGGTCATGTCTATTCCGGCGGTGCGGACCATCTTGGGAACGAGGGACGCGCTGGTCATGCCGGGGATGGTGTTGACTTCGAGGAAGTACAGCCCGTCTTCGGCGCAGATATAGTCCATGCGTACGACGCCGGAACAGCCGAGCTGGGTGTACATGGCGCAGCTGGTCTTCTGCACAAGCTCCCTGATCTCGTCCGGTACCGGAGCGGGACAGATTTCCTGGCTGTGGCCGTTGTACTTGGCGTCATAGTCGAAGTAGTCGTTCTCGCTGACTATCTCGATGAGGGGCAGCGCCCTGACCTGCTTCCCGTCGCTGTAGGCGGCGCAGGTAAGTTCCCGCCCGACGATGCCCTGTTCGACAATGACGGTCGGACCTTCGGAGAAGGCGAAGCGTATGGCTTCCGCAAGGGCCTCCGGCTTTTCGACCCGGGTGATTCCGAAACTGGAACCGCCTATGGTCGGCTTTACGAAAACAGGGAACTTAAGATCCCTGGCCGCCCTGGCCGTAAACTCTTCAAGGTCGGCGCCTTCGCGGACGAACAGGTCCGGCGCGCACTTGACTAGCCCCAAGTCCCGGACATAGCTCTTGCATGCGTACTTGTCGAACGCGATGGCGGACACGAAGGAAGAGCAGCTGCTGAACGGTATGCCCATCATCTCGAGGTAGCCCTGCATCGCGCCGTTCTCGCCGGGAGCCCCGTGCTGCACTATGTATGCATACTCGAAGCGTATCTTGCGCCCGTAGACATTCACGGAGAAATCGTTCTTGTCCACTTCGGGACGGGCTTCTTCGGGGAAGGTCACGCGCATGGCGTTGCGGTCGCGGAAGGCGACCAGCTGCCACTTGCCGAACCTTGCGAAAATCTCATAGACATCGTATTCATACTGGTCGATTCTGGAGGAGACGAACTCCCCGCTGCGGCAGGAAATCTCCCATTCGGATGAATCGCTGCCGTAGATGACGGCTATTGTCTTGTATTTTCCCATATTATCTGAAAAAGTAATCTTCTTCGCTTGTTTCCTTGCCGCTTTCTTCAGTTTCGATGTCGCCGCCGGTGCAGCTCAGGTCGAGGAACATGCCCGCAGGGGCCATGAAACGGTCTTCGGCGCTGATCCCGAGAGTGCCGTCGGCAAGGCATTTCTTCATGAATATGCCCCATATCGGAAGGGCCATGTTGGAGCCGCTGCCGAGGGCGAGGGACTGGAAGTGCACCTGGCGGTCCTCTCCTCCGACCCAGATGCCGGCGGTGATCGACGGTGTGTACCCGATGAACCATCCGTCGGAGTTGTCGTTGGTAGTGCCGGTCTTGCCGGCAATCTGACCGGTGAGGCCGTATTTGGAACGCAGGCGGGAGCCGGTGCCCCTGTCGATGACGCCCTGCATGAGGTTGACCATGAGGTAGGCGGTGTGCTCGCCTATGGCTTCGCGCTTGCGGTTGGTGAACTCACTTATGACATTGCCCTGGTTGTCTTCGATGCGGGTCACGAAAAGCGGGGTGACGTAGACGCCCTTCGAGGGGAAGGTGTTGTAGGCGGAGACCATCTCGTAAAGGGAGATGTCCGCCGGTCCGACGCACAGGGAGAACACTTCGTCGACATGCGAGGAGATGCCCATCTTGCGCATCATCTCGGCCATTGCATGGGGGCCGAACTGCTTCATCAGATAGGCGGAAATATTGTTCGAGGAATGCGTCAGGCCCCATTTCAGGGTCACGGTCTTGCCTATCCATTCGTCCTTGTCGGTACTGCGGGGGGTCCAGGTCTTCTCGTCGTCGGATGCTCCCGGAATGATGAAGGACTGGGGAACGTTCACGACCTTGTCGCAGGGGGTCATTCCTTCCTGCATCGCAAGGGTGTAGAGGAATGGCTTGATCGTGGATCCGACCTGCCTCTTGCCCTGGCTGACGTTGTCGTACTTGAAGTAGCGGTAGTTGGGGCCGCCGACATAGGCCTTGACGTGCCCCGTGACCGGCTCCACGGCCATGAACCCGGCCCTGAGTATGGACTTGTAGTAAAGGATGGAATCGTCCGGGGTCATCGTGGTGTCGATGTATCCCTTCTTGTTCCATGCGAAGACGCGCATGCGCACCGGCTGGCTGAACTGGGCCAGGATCTGCTCCTCGCTGAGCCCGGCGTTCTTCTGCGTGCGGAAGCGGTCGCTCCAGCGGCGGGCCTGGTTCATCAGGCGCTTGACCGTCGCGCCGTCGGTGTCGTTGGAGAACGGCTTGTTGCGCTTCCACTTCACTTCGTTGGCGAAAGCCTTCTGCAGCTCCTTGCCGAGGTGCTCCGCAACGGCTTCCTCGGCGTATTTCTGCATCTTGTAGTTAATCGTGGTATAGATGCGGAGGCCGTCTTTGTCGAGGTTGTAGGCGGTGCCGTCGGGTTTGCGGTTCTTGTTGAGCCAGCCGTAGAGCTCGTCCGAAGACCATCGGAGGGAATCGGCGCTGTAATCCTCGATGAACTGGTAGCTGCCCCGGCGGGGTTTCTGGGCGTTCATCGTGCGCCGGAGCATGTCCCTGAAATAAGGGGCCAGGCCGGCATTGTGGTCCATGACCTGGTAAGAAAGGGTGATGGGGATCTGCTGTATCGAGTCCCTTTGCGCCTTGGTGATGTATCCGGCTTTCGCCATCTGGCCGATGACGAAATTGCGGCGGCTCAGGGACCTTTCCGGATTGAGGACAGGATTGTAGCGGGTCGGCTTGTTGACCATTCCGATGAGGGTCGCGCTCTCCTCCACGGTGAGGTCGGCCGGCATCTTCGAGAAGAAGGTCTCGGAGGCCGCCCTGATCCCGTAAGCGCCGCTGCCGAAGAAGATGGAATTCAGGTACATGTCGATGATTTCCTCCTTCGTGTAGTCCCTCTCGAGCTTGACGGCCGTGATCCACTCCTTGAGCTTCGTCCAGACCATTACGACCTTGTCCCAGCCGGGCACCTTGCTGTTGACCTCGCGGCGGGGATAAAGGGTCTTGGCGAGCTGCTGTGTTATGGTCGAACCGCCGCCCTGGCTGGAATCGCGCATCAGCAGGGTCTTGAAGAGCACCCTCCCGAGGCCCTTCATGTCGATCCCGGAGTGCTTGTAGAAGCGGGCGTCTTCCGTCGCGACCGCGGCGTGGACAAGATGCTCCGACAGCTCCTCGTAGCTTACGTAGGTGCGGTTTTCTATATGGAAAGTGGTCAGCACTTCGCCGTCTTCGGCTATCACCTGGGTGGCAAGTTTGCTGTCAGGATGCTCCAGTTCTTCGAACGAAGGTATCTTGGCAAAGGCCCAGACGGCAAGCAGAAGCAGGAATACAAGCGCGAAAGGCGCCACGACCAGCACCCGGAACCACTTTGTAATTTTCTTTTTCGTATTGTCCGTCATCTCAAAAACCCGATTATGTTCATCCCGGCAAAATTAATTAAAAATGTTTACATTTGCAGTCTGATGGATTTCATTAGTGAAGATATGAAGGGAAATTTAGTCATAGTGGAGTCTCCGGCAAAAGCCGCGACCATTCAGAAATTCCTCGGGGAAGACTTTGCAGTCATGCCGAGCTTCGGCCATATAAGGGATCTTCAGGAGAAGAAGCTGAGCGTGAACGTTGAGGCCGGATTCGAACCGGAGTACGTGATTCCTGCGGACAAGAAAAGAGTCGTCGCGAACCTCAAGAAAGCTGCCGACAAGGCATCGATGGTCTGGCTCGCTTCCGATGAGGACCGCGAGGGGGAAGCCATATCATGGCATCTGGCGCAGGCCCTGGACCTGGATCCCGCAAGGACCCGCCGCATAGCCTTCCATGAAATCACGAAAAACGCCATACTCGAGGCCGTACAGAACCCCCGCAGCATAGACATGAACCTGGTCTGCGCCCAGCAGGCCCGCCGCGTCCTCGACCGCCTCGTCGGTTTCGAGCTCTCGCCAATACTCTGGCGCAAGATCCAGAAGGGCCTATCCGCCGGAAGGGTCCAGTCCGTGGCCCTGCGCCTGGTGGTTGACAAGGAAAAGGAAATCATGGCCTTCAATCCCGAACCTTATTATAAGGTAGAGGGAGTCTTCCATCCGGTGTCGGCCCCCGCGGCCGTGAACGTGAAGGGCTCCCTCGACAAACGCTTCGAAGGACAGGACGATGCGAGGAAATTCCTGGAAGAAAGCGCCGGCGCCGTCTTTACCGTGGACGCGGTGGAGAAGAAGGAAGGAACCCGCTTCCCGGCGGCTCCGTTCACCACTTCCACCCTTCAGCAGGAAGCCTCCAGGCAGCTGCACTTCGGGGTCAGCCAGACCATGCGCATAGCCCAGTCCCTCTACGAAAGGGGACTTATCACCTACATGCGTACGGACTCGACCAATCTCTCGACCCTGGCCCTGGGAGCGGCGAAGCAGTTCATTTGCGACAACTTCGGCGAAGAGTATTCCCGTCCCCGCCAGTTCAAGACGAAGTCCAAGGGCGCCCAGGAAGCCCATGAGGCCATCAGGCCCACGTACATCGCCAACGACACCATCGAAGGCAGCGCGCAGGAGAAGAAACTCTACGAGCTGATCTGGAAGCGCACTGTCGCCTCCCAGATGGCCGACGCAAGGGTTCTCAACACATCGATCCGCGTGGCTTCTTCGACGAGGAGCGAGAAATTCAACATACAGGCCTCCCAGGTCCTTTTCGACGGCTTCCTCAAACTCTACATCGAAGGAACCGACGACGAGCAGCAGGCCCCGGACGAGACCCTGACGATCCTGCCCGAGCTCAACCCGGGAGATATCCTCGAGGCCAAGTCCCTCAACGCCGAATGCAAATTCTCGCAGCCTCCGTTCCGCTATTCCGAAGCGACCCTCGTGAAGAAGCTCGAGGAACTCGGAATAGGAAGGCCTTCCACCTACGCCCCGACCATCTCAACCCTGACAACGGGACGCGGATACATAGTCAAGGGCGACAAGGAAGGCAGGAAGGTCGATGTCGTCAACCTCAGCCTCAAGGGCGGCCAGATCACGTCTTCCACGAAGAAAGAAAGCATAGGCGCTGAGAAAGGCAAGCTCCTCCCGCAGGAAATCGGGATGATCGTGACGGACTACCTCGTCGAGAATTTCCCTGACATCCTCGGATACGATTTCACCGCTTCGGTGGAGAAGGATTTCGACCAGGTAGCCGACGGCCAGAAGGTCTGGAACTCGGTCATTTCCGGCTTCTACGCCCCCTTCCACGAGAAGGTGGACCTGTTGATGAAGAACAAGGAGTTCAACCATATCGAGCGCGTGCTCGGAACCGACCCCTCGGACGGTCAGCCCCTCATCGCGAGGTTCGGCCAGTTCGGGGCCTATGTCCAGAAAGGAGACGGGGAAGGCCGCCAGTACGCCAGTCTCGGCAAGGGTCAGCTTATAGAGACCCTTACCCTTGAGGACGCCCTGAAGCTTTTCCAGCTGCCCCGTACGGTCGGAGAGTACGAAGGGATCCCCGTCGTGGCCCAGAAAGGCCGTTTCGGCCCGTACCTGCGCTACGGCGAACTGAACGTCTCCCTGCCGAGAGGCAAGGACCCCCTCACCGTTTCCATCGACGACTGCATCGCCCTCATTGAAGGGTTCAAGTCCAAGGGCGGATCCGCTCCCGTCATCAAGGAGTTCGAAGGAAGCGGCATCTCCGTCATAAACGGCCACTACGGCCCTTATCTCAAGAAGGACGGGGCGAACTACCGTCTGCCCAAGGGCGTCGACGCAGCCTCCATCTCCGAAGAAGACTGTCTGAAGATAATCAACGAATCCGGCCCGACGAAACCGGGACGCGGACGCAGGTTTAAAAAGCAATAATCCATGACTACTTACCACATCGACGAAATCGACAGGAAGATCCTGTCATTTCTCGTGAAAAACGCCCGCATGCCCTTCCTCGAGATTGCCAGGGAATGCGGAGTGTCCGGCGCCGCCATCCACCAGAGAGTAAAGAAACTCGAGACCGCCGGGGTCATAACCGGTTCCCGTCTCCTCGTGAAGCCCGAAGCCCTCGGCCTGAACGTCTGCGCCTTCATCAACGTGACCCTTACCGAAGACAACAAATACCCGGAAGTCATCACGGCGCTGAAGCACGTGCCGGAAGTCGTCGAGTGCCACTTCGTCACAGGACGCTGCGCCCTGCTGCTGAAGGTCTACTGCTTCGACAACAACCACCTGATGAACGTCATCCTCAACACCATCCAGCACATCCCCTACGTGCAGACGACGGACACGATGATCTCGCTCGACGAATCTTTCGAGCGTCAGGTCTGGGTAAAAGATTTCAAGAACACGGGATTAGTCACCGGATTCTGAGAAGTGCCGACGCCACGGCGAGGTCTTCCGGAGTGGTGATTTTCAGATTATACCTGTCACCTTCGACGCAGGTGACAGGTATTCCGTTTTCTTCAGCCACGGACGCGTCATCCGTGAACGACGGTTTGTAAGCCCTGGAATAGGCTTTCTTGATCTCCTCGGAACGGAAGACCTGCGGGGTCTGGACGGCAAGCACGGACGACCTTTCAGGAGCCGGGACTCCGGGGACGGAGGAGCGCAGGGTGTCCGTCACCTTCGTGGCCGGAATCACTGCTGGATGCTCTGCCGCAGCGTCCAGCAGCCTGTTCACCAGGGCATCGCTGACAAAGGGGCGCACTCCGTCGTGAATCATCACCGTGGCCCCGTCCGGCACCTTTTCAAGGGCGTTCCTGACGGAGAAGAACCTCTCTATCCCCCCCTCCGCGACCTGGTGCGGACAGTCGAACCCGTATTCACTGCAGAGATCTTTCCAGCGGGGCAGGAACCCGGGAGGAAGGGTCACGATCACGTGTACGCCGGGCACCGCCTCCACGATGCGTGAGATGGTCCGCTGCAGTACGGGAACCCCGTCCAGCAGGAGGAATTGTTTCGGTACGGAGCCGCCCATGCGGACTCCCTTGCCGCCGGCCGTGATTATGCAGTAAATTTTTCTTTCCACACTCCAAAAATAGTGAATTTTTGCCTACATTTGCGTTATGGCATTTTCATTTCTGAATCAGGAACTCGCGATTGACCTCGGAACGGCCAACACCGTCATCTACCAGAACGGTCAGATAGTGCTGGACGAGCCGAGCATAGTCGCCATCGACAACAATAACGGCAAGTGCCTGGCCCTCGGACAGAAGGCCAAGCTGATGCACGAGAAAGTAAACCCCGGCATACGGACCATCAGGCCCCTGAAGGACGGAGTCATCGCGGACTTCAACGCCGCCGAAATGATGATCCGCGGCTTCATCAAGCAGGTCCTCGGAAAGCACCGCAGCCTGTTCACCCCGAACCTCAAGGTGGTGGTGGGCATTCCTTCCGGAAGTACGGAAGTGGAGATCAGGGCTGTCCGCGACTCTTCCGAGCACGCCGGCGGACGGGACGTCTTCCTCATCTATGAACCCATGGCGGCGGCCCTCGGAATAGGGCTGGACGTAGAAGCCCCGCAGGGCAACATGGTCGTGGACATAGGCGGCGGAACCACTGAGATCGCCGTCATCTCCCTCGGCGGCCTCGTGGTCCAGGACAGCATCCGGACCGCGGGTGACGTGTTCACATCCGACATCCAGTACTACCTGCGCCAGCAGCACAACATCAAGGTCGGCGAAATCACGGCGGAAAAGATCAAGATAGCCGTCGGCGCCGTGATCCAGGAACTGGACGAGGAGCCCGAACCCTTCGTCGTGCGCGGACCGAACCTCATGACCGCGCATCCCGTGGAGGCCACGATAACCTATCAGGAGATAGCCCACTGCCTCGACAAGTCCATCGCCAAGATCGAGACTTCAATCCTGCATGTCCTCGAGCAGACTCCTCCGGAGCTGTACTCGGACATCGTGGACAAGGGTATCTTCCTTTCAGGAGGCGGCGCGCTGCTGAGGGGTCTCGACAAACGCCTTACGGACAAGGTCAACATTCAGTTCCACGTTGCGGACGATCCCCTTCATGCAGTCGGACGCGGCACCTGCGACGCTCTCAAGAATACGGACCAATACTCTTTCCTGATGCGTTAGGATGCCCCGCAACCGGAAGAACTATCACGGACTGGTCAGTGCAGCGGTTTTCCTGATACTGGAGATCGCTGCACTGTCCGTGCTGTCCCGGTCCTCCGGCCTGCAGAACATCTGGGCGAAACGCTTTTCATACAGGGCGAAGAGCGCCCTGTGGCGCAGCGGCGAGAGCGTACGCAACTATTTTTCCCTGAAAAGCCAGAACGAACTCCTCGCAAGGCATATCTTCGAACTCGAGGAAGAAGTAAGGGCCTACCGGAACGCAGCCGCCCAGCAGGAAGCGGCCGCAAGGACTCCTGCGGACGGGGACGGGTTCACCTACATCCCGGCGACCATCGTGAAGATGAGCCGCAATTCCCAGCACAACTATATCGTACTGAACAAGGGATCCGAGGACGGGGTGACTCCCATGTCGGGAATCATCTCCGAAAGGGGAGTTGTCGGGATCATAGACGCAGTCGACAAGCATTATTCATACGGCCTGACCCTCCTCAACGCTGACGCCCAGGTCAGCGCACGGCTCGGCCGTGAAGGCGTCGTGGCGCCGCTCAAATGGGACGGCCTGCACTCCGACGGAGCCTTCCTCGACGACATCCCCCTGCACCACCAGGTCGCTCCGGGAGACACCGTGTGGACCAGCGGCTTTTCCTCCATCTTCCCTGCCGGCATACCCTTGGGGGCCGCGGGCAAGGTCAGCATGATGCACGGTTCGACAGGGCGGGTGAAAGTCCGCCTGTTCCAGGACTTTTCAACCCTGCGCTTCGTGACGATAGTGCGGAACGAAGGCATGGACGACATAGAGCGGATCAGCAACGAAAAAGGAGGCGACAAATGAGATCATTCCGTTTCTGGGAATATTACCTGCTGCTTGCCGCCGTGCAGATCATACTCTGCAACAGCCTGCACCTGACGCAGCTGCTGACCCTGTGGTTCCTGCCCATGATGGTCCTGTGCATCCCGATACGGTACAACACCACGGCGGCGCTCCTCATCGCCTTCGTCACCGGCATGGCCGTGGACCTGCTGTCGCAGGGAGTTCCAGGCCTCTGCACGGCGGCGCTGCTCCCGGTTGCCCTGCTGCGCAACCTGATTATAAGGATAGTCTTCGGCGGAGAAGTTTTCTCGAGGGGTGAGGACATATCCATACGCAGGCAGGGCGTCCCCAAGATGACCCTGGCGATACTCACCGCCACAGCCCTGTTCCTGCTAATCTACCTATGGGCGGACGGTTCCTTCACTCGCCCGTTCTGGTTCAACTCCGGGCGCTATTTCCTGTCCCTGGCAGCCGGGACCCTGGTCTCCGTGCTGCTAGTCGACTTCCTGTCCCCGGAAGAAGGTTCGATATGGAAATAAACCGGACCAACAAGCTGCTGATAGGGCTGGGAGTGGCCGCGTCGCTGCTTCTCGGGAAGATTTTCTATATCCAGATAATCAACAGCAAGTACAAGGTCAACGCCCTCAACAACTCGATGGTATATGACGTCGTATATCCTCCGAGAGGCGTGATCTATGACCGCAACGGGGACGTGCTGGTCGGGAACAAGGTCTGCTACGACGTCCTCGTGACGCCGCGCGAGGTCGGACCATTCGACACCCTGGCCCTGGCCGCGGCCCTCGGGGTGGAGGCGGATTTCGTCCGCGAGAGGATGGATTATTACCGCAGGAACCGCACCCGCATCGGTTTCCGCAGCCAGACCTTCCTCAAGCAGGTCAGCGTCGAGAATTACATGCGCTTCGCAGAGGTCCAGTACCGCTTTCCCGGATTCACGGGCAAGGTCCGCAGCATACGCGACTATCCAGTCAATGCCGGCGGCAACCTTCTCGGATACGTCTCGGAGGTTGATGCCAATTACCTCAAGAAGCATCCGGACGAGTACAAGAGCGGCGACTACGCCGGCAAGACAGGGCTAGAAGCCGCGCGGGAGGCCGAACTGCGGGGCGAAAAGGGCTACCACATACTCCTGAGGGATTCCAGGAACCGCATCCAGACATCATACAAGGACGGCGAGGCCGACGTGGATGCCGTGCCCGGGAAGGACATAGTCACGACCATAGACGCGGGCCTGCAGCAGTACGGACAGGAACTGATGGCCGGCAAGAGGGGCAGCGTCATCGCCATCGAGCCCTCTTCAGGGGAGATACTCGCCATGGTCTCGAGCCCCGGAATCGACGTGGACAAGCTCGCGGACATAGGCCGCTGGTACGGAGACATAGTACGCGACCCGAACAAGCCCATGTTCAACCGCACGGTCCAGGCTTCCTATCCCCCCGGCTCCGTCTTCAAGCTCGTGAACGGGCTCATAGGCCTGCAGGAAGGGGTCCTGAAGCCTTCCTACGAGTATCCGTGCAGCCACGGCTTCCCTTACGGCAAAGGACACAAGCTCGGCTGCCACGGCCACGCTTCCCCCCTGCCGCTGCTGGATGCCATTGCAACGTCCTGCAACGGCTATTTCTGCTACGTGTTCCGCAACGTGCTGGACAATCCGGCCTACGGTTCCACGCAGGAGGCATTCGACAAGTGGCGGGAATACGTTCTGAGTTTCGGCTTCGGCCATAAGCTCGGCAGCGATTTCCCTTCCGAACTCGGGGGGAACATCCCGACTTCAAAATACTACAACCGCGTCTACGGCAAGGGAGCGTGGAAGTTCCAGACCATCATCTCGCTTTCCATCGGCCAGGGTGAAATCGGGGTCACGCCCCTGCAGATCGCCAACCTGGCCGCCACGATGGCCAACCGCGGCTATTACTACATCCCGCATCTCGTGAAAGACTCCGAGAACGTGCAGATAGACCCCAAGTACCACGAGAGGAACTATACCATGGTGGATACTTCATATTTCGCCAAGGCGGTCCAGGGGATGTGGATGGCCGTCAACGGGGGCGGGAAAGCCGGCGGAACGGCGTTCGGGGCCGCCATTCCGGGGCTCGACGTGTGCGGCAAGACCGGCACTGCCCAGAACCCGCACGGAAAGGACAATTCCGTGTTCATCTGCTTCGCGCCCAAGGACAACCCGAAGATAGCCGTCGCGGCCTATCTCGAAAACGCCGGATTCGGGGCCACGTGGGCCTGCCCCATAGCCTCGCTGATGATTGAACGCTACCTTACCGGAACCATACGGCCCGAACGGCTGCCGGTAGAGAAACGCATGAAAGAAACAGTCCTGATAAAATGAGAGGAAGAAGCATAGACAGGGGTCTCGGGCAGATGATCGACTGGAAACTGGTCATCTGCTACCTGTTGCTGGTCCTGATCGGATTGGCCAACATCTATGCCTCCATCCACTCAGCCGATCCGGAACCTTTCTTCGCCTGGTCTTCCCGGAGCGGGAAGCAGGTCGTGTGGATCATAACCGCGCTCACCCTGGGGGCCCTGATCCTTTTCGCGGTCAATCCGAAGTTGTGGGAGGTCATCTCGCTGCCGACATACATACTGGTGCTGGGGCTGCTCGTAGCCGTGATTTTCCTTGGCGTGGAAGTGAAGGGCTCCCGTTCCTGGTTCGCCTTCGGCCCCATACGTTTCCAGCCGGCGGAAGTGTCGAAAATTTCGACATCGCTTCTGCTGGCGGCCCTGATGAGCCGCCAGGGCTTCAAGATGTCCCGGCTGCGGGACTTCCTGACCGTGGCCCTGGTCATAGGCATCCCGATGCTGGTTATAGTGGCCGAGAGCGAGACGGGTTCGGCCCTCGTGTACATTGGATTCCTTTTCGTCCTGTACAGGGAGGGGCTTTCCGGATGGGTGTTGTTCGTGGTCGGAATGGCCGTGGTCCTGTTCATCCTTTCGCTGGTGGCCCCGGTCTGGGTGGCCCTGCTGGTGCTGCTCATCGCCGTGGGTGTGTTCTTTTACGTGTTCCGCAGCTCGGCCGGCAGGTCCCTCGCGGCCAGGCGCCAGACATGGTTCCTGTCCCTGGCCGGACTGGCCGCCGGAGCGATCATGATCTTCTCCACCCAGTTCGTCTTCAACAATGTCCTCCAGGACCATCAGCGCAAGAGGATCGAGGTGCTGCTCGGACTTAAGGAGGATCCCGCCGGAGTCGGGTACAACGTCACCCAGTCCATGATAGCCATAGGCTCCGGAGGCTTCGCCGGGAAGGGCTACCTGCGGGGCACGCAGACCACCTACGGCTTTGTCCCGGAGCAAAGCACCGATTTCATCTTCTGCACCGTCGGCGAAGAGTGGGGATTCATCGGCTGCGCCATCGTGATCCTGCTGTACGCATACATGATTTTCCGGATAATCAAGGACGCCGAAAAGAGCCGGGAGGCCTTCACCCGCATTTACGGCTACTGCGTGGCCGCATGCATCTTCATGCACTTGTTCATAAACATAGGGATGACCATCGGACTGATGCCGGTCATCGGGATACCGCTGCCGCTGCTGTCGTACGGCGGCTCGTCCCTGTGGGCCTTTACGATCCTGATTTTTATTTTCCTAGCCCTGAACAAGCAGGAGAAGAAGTATTTCTAGAGTTTCTCCGCGAACGCCTTGCGGATGTCCATCCCTTGTTTGTAGAGGATGGTGCGTATACCGGCGTTTTCGGCCGCGGCGATGTTGGCCGGGGCGTCGTCGATGAAGAGGATTTCCTCAGGGGGCAGGCCGATCCCGTCTATTGTCGTGCGGTAGATTTCCGGGAAGGGCTTGAGCTGATGCAGCTGGAAGGAGAAGAAGCACTTCTTGAAGTACTTGTCGAAGGGGAGTCCCGCATTTTCCATCATCTTGGTGAAGCAGGCGCACGACAGGGGATTGTTGTTGCTGAGGATATAGAGGTCGTAGTCGGGCGCTATTTCGCGTATGAAGTCCAGCATTCCGTCGTTGAGGCCAACGAGGAACTCTTCGAAGCAGTCAAGTACCGTCTGGGCAGTCGTGCCGGGCCGGCTGTGCCTGAGGCACTCCGCGACGAACTCGTCCGCCGTGATGTTTCCGGCTTCCAGCTCGCCCACGAAACCTTTCTGGTGATATACGTTGAGGTAGTCCTCTATATCTTCGAAGCCGGCCTTTTCCTTGAAGGCCCTGATGCACTTGTTGATGTCCAGAAGGAGGAGCACCCCTCCCATGTCGAAAACGACCGCTTTAACCATTGTTTTTCTTTTTAGCGCTGCAAAGTTAAGTTTTTTCATCCTATCTTTGCAACTGCAATAAGCCTTGGTGGTGAAAAGGTAGACACGAGGGACTTAAAATCCCTTGGCCCGAAACGGCCGTGCGGGTTCGAGTCCCGCCCGAGGCACGAAAAAAGACAGCTTCGACGCTGTCTTTTTTCATGCCTTGTCTTCGACTACTGGGGGCCTAATCCCCCAGACCCCCTGGGTCGGCCTTCGGCCTCCGAGATTCATTTTCAGGCACTTTACAAAGTCTTGTTTTTTGTCTCCCCCAAATTTGGTCACCTTTTGGTCACTTTTTTCTCCCCGGCTGAAGAACCGGGAGACCGATAAATTGGAATTTACATTTACTGTCATTCTGAACGTAGTGAAGAATCTTTTTGGTCAGCCTCAAAATTTTTTGCTATACTTGTGGGGTTAATTAGTATTGCTATGAAAGAAAAATGGGCTTATACCCTTCCTGAATGCACTGTGGTGACAGTGGCGCAGGGGAATGTAATATGTGCAAGCGGGGACCCTCAGCAAACCGGGAACCGCAGTGATTATTCTTATGGCGGCAACTGGGGCATGATTGGTTCTGACGATTAAAACGGGGGTAAAATGATGAGAAACACAACCTTGT
>JAEEGL013126525.1_pt1 | contig 82032 bp, 85 predicted proteins | sample 9134231 | NCBI WGS metagenome assembly JAEEGL01 (sample SAMN16246548, study PRJNA631951) | gut metagenome | biome: gut microbiome; feature: rumen; material: fiber-attached | host: Bos | place: Iran: Karaj | collected 2018-10 | reverse complement strand
TTTTTCCTTGTGCCGATTCTGTTCGGGTAAAAAAGGCATGAAGAGTAAAAGCCGGTTTCAGACAGTAGTTAATTACTGAAGGAACTGATCGGGAGGACACCGAAAAAGCAGGTAAACACCATGGCTTCCGGCAACAGGTCGCGCGAGTACGGCCTCAAAGCTGTACGCCGCGTTCCGCAGTTCAGCAAGCGCTGATCTCGAGTCAAAGACATTCAGAAAAGCCCGGAAATTCAACGTTTCCGGGCTTTTTCCATGTCCATATCTGTTTGGGGGTGTTCTGCGGGACATGACGCAACTGGGATAAACGGGCCTTTTATTCATGAGGAAACAGGCCCGAAAACAGCAGAAAGCAAACAGTATTGGCAATTCCTGAAGCAGGAAGGCGGGTCTCTGCTGCCGAATGAGCAGACTACAGGCTTCCAGCGCAGGATGGACAATCTGAGGTAAGACGATCTGTGCCTGCAGGCAACAACCGGACCTGAAGGCGCCGTCGCCCCGGAAACTCATGTTTCCGGGGCTTTTCGTGACTCGGATACTATGGTGCGGACGTTCGGCAGAATGGCCTTTCTGCTGAACGTTGGGTCTGTGCATATGAAGGAATGATCCCGGGTTAGCGAATCTTCCTTATGATTGTTGACATATGTCATTATTTGAGTTACTATAGTTGATGACATATGTCGGAAAGGAGCGCCTATGCCGAGACCCTTCAGATGCCGCAGAATCGGGCAGCTTCCCGTGTTTCGCAGCTTTTCGCCCGATGATATCACCGCCACGGCAAGCGTCCGGATGACCGTGGATGAATTCGAGGCGTTCAGGCTGTTGGACGGCGAAGGACTGACCCAGGAAGCCTGCGCGGCCAGGATGAACATTGCCAGGACGACGGTTACGGCCATTTACGACAGCGCAAGGAAAAAAGTCGCCGATGCCCTTGTGAACGGGAAAAGACTGCTGATCGCGGGCGGGCACTTTGAATACGAACCGGTCGGGATCGATCAGGCAATCATCGAGAAAGGAACAGACAGCATGAGAATCGCAGTTACATACGAAAACGGAGAGATCTTCCAGCACTTCGGTCACACTGAGCAGTTCAAGCTCTATGACATCGAAGACGGCAGGATCGTGAATGAGCAGACCGTTGATACCAACGGAAGCGGACACGGCGCACTTGCGGGTTTCCTGCAGGCGGTAAAAGCGGATGCCCTGATCTGCGGCGGCATCGGCATGGGGGCGCAGATGGCGCTTGCGGACGCGGGGATCAGGCTCTACGCCGGAGTGCAAGGCTCCGCAGACGAAGCCGCAAAAGCGCTTGCTGAAGGTACGCTCGTGTTTGATCCCAATGCCCAATGCGACCATCACGACCATCACCACGGGGAAGGCCACGAGTGCGGCCGTCATCATGGTGAGGGCTCTGGCTGTGGCCATCATGAAGGCGATGCCGGGTGCCTGCGTCATCACGGAAACTAGTTCCATAGGATCATAAGGAACACAGCCGGCAAAAGGAATGCTCCGCAGTCGCAGTGATATGCTGCCGCGCAGGAGCATTTTTTGCATACGGACTGGATTTCAGGACAGACGGCAGTCAGAACGCATGGAGAGCGGGCCGGCTTTTCGGCGTTTTCGAAATCTTCTGTGCAGACGGCTCTCCGTCTGCCGCGCTTTTGCCGAACATGTTGTCTATTGCGCTGTGAGTTGGTACAATAAAGACGTTGGTATTTCCTGCTTCAGCGGCGCCCGATCAGAACGTACGGCACGGCAGGCAGATCAGCGGCTTCGACGGCACCGTTCCATGTCTGATGATCAAGGAGAGCATCATGTCAGAGGCATTTTCCACCATTTTCGATATTGTTTCCTTCATCCTGACCGTTGCGGCATTGGGCTTTACCCTGTATTGCTGGACGATCGACCATTTTACGGAAGACGAATCCAAGTTTACAGAGGAAAGGGAAAACATGCTTTCCGCATTGAACCGTTCCCTGGAGACCGTACAGAACGTGCAGGACGGGTACGATGAAGATGTGCTGGATGCCGTGATCAGGACGAACAGACAGTTGGAGAAAGCACTGAGCTATCGCTTCTGGGTGTTCAGCAGACAGAGAGACGGCTATAAGAAGATCGAAGAATTCTATCGGGACAGCAGGTATCTGGCCAGTGCGCTCGAACGATGCGGGAACCTGCAGAAAGCCGGATCTGCGGTGAGCGTTCCCTTCACAGACGGGGAACTGAAGACCGTATGCAGGGCGTACGGCGACGGACTGATCCGCATAATCGAATTTCTGGAAAACTGGGATTGAGGGGTGCCGATTATGCATACAGCGATCATTGTCGTATTCTTTATCGTGCTTTGCTTTGCGGTGCATCTGATCCGCACGGGCGTGTTCAGCCGTTACGAGGCGGTGACGTATGAGTGTTCCGCCGTCGCTTTTCTGACGTCCGTCCTGATGCTGATTTGGCACGGGTTCTCGTGGCCTCTCTTTGCGATATCCATCGCGTTCCTTGTCGGTCTCATAATGAACGCGTATGCCCAGTGGCATTTTTACATGGTGCTCCAGGATAGGATCCGGGAAGTCTTCGACAAGAAAACGCAAAGAGATCCGAAACTGCAGGAAACGGTATACGTTCCCCTGAGGGATATGGCCTCTGTCGCAGTCATGCCGACGTTTTCCAGGTTCATCGAGGAATCCAGGCTGTTCAACGCCCCCGGCGGATTCATCGCGATGGTGAAGTATTTCCTGCAGCGTACCCGTTTCCAGAAGAAGAAGTTCCTGATGCGGGACTGCATCGCTGACTGCATGAACCTGATCGGACTCCGCAAGCCCCAGACCGCTCCGTTCTATGATACGGAACGCCCGGAGGACGCCGGTACCGCATTCGTCCCGGAATATGTGCGAGCGGATGAACTGACGCTGGACAAAAAGGACGAGATCAAAGGCCTGGCGGCGTTCGACGTCCTGGGCTTCGGAGCTCTGGCGGCAGTCATCGCGCTGTACGTGAACATCCACGGCCGTATCGTCGGACCGGCGCCCGGGCTGTCTTTACTGCAGATCTATATCACGTTCGCCGTGGTCATCCTGTTCGCGTTCCTGAGCCATGTTCTGCGCCGCTTCGCTTTCGCGCGCGACGAGATGATCGGCTATGAAGTGATTCTGGCATCCCTGCTGACGGTGTCGCTGCATCTGTTTTCCACGCTCCTGGGAGGACGAATGGTTTCTCCCGTCTCCTGGGCGGCCTTCGCCGTGATCGTAATCCTGTTTGCGGCTTCTTCCCTGTATTACAGGAGCGCGGACAAAAAGCTCCATAAGGAAGTCAGCAGGAGCCTTGCGAAGATCAGGGACGGTATCCGGCCGGATTCGGAAGAGAACCGTGTGATCAGACGTTTCCTGCAGAACCTGAACGTGATCAGTGAATGGGCCGTCGTGGGATTTCCCCGCAGGGATCATTCGGATAAGATCCCGGGCTGGCCGTTCTGCAGTCGGCTGAAAGCATTCGAGAAGACAGCCGACGCCCAGCAGGGCATGATAGAACAGCTGAAGACCCTGGTGAAGGGGATCGTGCCCGGGTGTGATGAACCTCTGGATGGATTTGAGAGCAAACGCCCTGCGGTCAAACGCAATCTGAACCTGATGGCCCTGGTGAGCGTGATCATGGTCATCGTATGCATGTTTCATATGAGCAGATTTGATTTTCAGTACTATCTGGAGAACAGCGATCCCTTATGCGCTGTTCCCGAAATAGAAAACGGCTTCGTGCCCCAGGGCCTTGCCTGTTACCCGGATACGGACAGCCTTCTGATCTCCGGTTATTATGGAAGGGGGAAGGACTCGCCCGTATTCGTGGTCGACGCACAGACGGGGACTGCAAGGAAGATCCTGTTCGAGACGAAGGACGGCATCCGCTATACGGGGCATGCCGGAGGCATCTCCGTTTACGGGGATCATGCCTATATCGCGGGCAGCACGGAAGGATGCATGTACAGCATCCCGCTCGCCGAACTGCTCGGCGCGGAGGATGGCGCCGTCCTGAAAGACGCGGGCAGGGTCGAGCTGAATAATGATGAGGACTCTATCCGTGTTTCCTTCACCGCCGCGGACGGGGAGTTCCTGTATGCCGGAGAATTCCGCAGCGAACCTTTTTTCCGCACGCATGCGTCCCACAGGACCGAATCTGACGGAAAGACGCAGCAGGCCTATCTGTTCGGATTCAGCGTGGAAGACGGGGATGCGGTGACGCCGCGTGTTGTGTATTCCATACCGGACCGGGTCCAAGGCGCCTGCTTCTGTGACGGATCCCTGTACCTTTCGCAGAGCGAAGGAATGTTCTCGTCGAGGATCCTGTCCTGGCAGTTGAGCGAAGTCCCCGCATCGGGAACGAAAAAAGTCCTGGGCCGGGAGATCCCGCTCTTTATCCTGACGGAAGGATCCGCAGTGAAGACTCAGGTCGCTCCCATGGCCGAGGAGATCGCCGTAAGAGATGAAAAGATGCTCATCCTGTACGAATCAGCTTCGAACCGATACCGGATCGGGAAGAAATACGGTCTGGATCATGTGATGGAAACGCCCCTGAACTGTTTCCGTTAACGCAGGTTCCGAAGGCTGCGGGACCGGAGGATCATGAACAGAGCCCGGAGACCGGTGTTTTCCGGGCTTCTTTCATATACGGAACTGTTTTTCTGCTGTTTTTCAAAAAATCACCCTGCGTAGGGTATTGCTCGTTACGCAGCGTTATGTCGTAGAATCCATGCCGTAAGGAGGCGAAGGCTGTGTCCAAATATACGACGGGAGAGCTTGCAAAGCTCTGCGGTGTCACTGTCCGTACTGTCCAGTATTATGATGCCAGAGGCATCCTGATCCCCAGCGAACTGTCCGAAGGCGGAAGACGGCTGTATTCGGAAGACGATCTCAGGCGCATGAAAGTCATCTGTTTCCTGAGAGAACTGGATCTTCCGATCGACGCGATCTCCCAGATCCTTCAGGAAGAGCATCCCGAGAAGGTGATATCATTGCTGATCGCGCAGCAGGAGACGGCTCTTGCGGACGAGGTCTCGGAAAAGCAGGAAAAGCTGGCGAGGCTCCGGGAGCTGAAAGACGGACTGAAGAACAGAACTGCATACTCTCTCGAATTCATCGGCGACATGGCCGTGATCATGGAACACAGAAATAAACTGAAAAAGCTCCACTGGACGATGCTTCTGACTGGGATCCCGGTCACGGCGTTTCAATGGTTCTCCATCATCCTCTGGATCGTCAAGGGGATATGGTGGCCTTTCGTCATCTGGGTCCTTGTAGCCGCTTGCTGGGGCGTGCTGATCAGCCGGTACTACTTCACACACGTGAAGTATATCTGCCCCGAATGCCACGAGGTGTTCAGGCCGTCCCTCAAGGAAGCCTTCTGGGCCAATCACACACCCAGGACCCGCAAGCTGACATGCCCCGCGTGCGGGCACAAGGGATTCTGTGTGGAAGTCTGGGGAGGTGACGGGAAGTGAAGGCGTTCGAGGATATCGTCGTAGGCCAAAGCAGCATACCGTCGCTGATCCTTACGGCCATCCTGATGGTCCTGATCCCCGCTGCGTTCTTCCTGTTCTGGCGGATGAAGCATAAGGACCGGACAAGGATCTGGTGGCTCATAGCCGGCGCCGCGGGGTTTCTGGTTTCCGCCCGCGTGCTGGAGCTGGGCGTGCATTACGTCTGCATCGTCTCGGACAATCCCGTATCCCGGTTCATCAACGGGAACACCGTTGCCTTCGTCCTGTACGGGATCACCATGGCCGGGGTGTTCGAAGAATGCGGAAGACATATCGTTCTGAAGTATATCCTGAAAAAGGACCAGACTCCGGAAAACGCGGTCCTGTACGGGATCGGGCACGGAGGGATCGAGGTCCTGACGATCGTCCTTCCGTTGATGATCACCTATCTGGTCATTGCGCTGCTGTTCTCCTCCGGAGACCGGGTAGACGCGCTCAGTATGCTGAACATCACGGAGGAAACTGCCGAAGCGGCGCTTCCTTCCGTACAGGCAGCCGCCTCGTTCGATTACACGATGACGGCCTTGAACGTCCTTGAGCGACTGTTCGCGATGATCGACCATATCGGGTTCACGGTCATCGTATTCTATGGTGTTGAGAATGCGAAGCCATACTGTCTGCCGGAAGCCATCCTCCTGCATATGATCGCGGATACGTTCGCCGCTTTGTATCAGAAAGGCATGGTTCCGCTGTGGACGGTCGAAGCCTGGGGACTGCTCTGGGCTGCTGTCATTGCTTTCATCGCCGCAAAAATGTACATGGATATGAAAAAGGAACGAAACGGCTTCCGCCCGGATCTGATCTGACAGAACGCGGATCCTGTCCATGCCCGGTACGGGTTCGTACCGGGCGTTTCTGTGTCTTTGGGGATGGGCCGTTCCTCTTCGGGCACATTTCCGCAGACGCGAAAATGCGTATTTATATATCGCGAATTTAACCATTTGTGCTATTATATATAGTGATATGATAGGTTCTGCGGCCGCTGCCGCACCGGGGAAGGAGATCCGTGATGAACAGCACTGTGAACTGGCTCTGGCGTGTGACGGGCAGGAAAAAAGGATATATCCTGGCGCTGACCGGACTCCAGAGCCTGTCCGGCCTCATCGGCGTAGCGTATGCGCTGCTGTTCCGGGCCATCGTGGACAGCGCCGTGGCCCGTGACGTCCTTTCCTTTCGGAACAACGTGCTCCTGATCGCGGGGCTCGTTGTTTTCATGCTGTCCGTGTACGCCCTCATCCGCTGGATGTATGAGCTGGCGAGAAGCAGCCTGGAGAACGCATTCAAGCAGCGGCTCGTGGACTGTATCCTGCGCAAGGACTATGCCTCCGTCAGCGCCACGCATACCGCGGAATGGATGAACCGCCTGACGAGCGATACGACGGTCGTCGCGGACGGTGCCGTCGACATCCTGCCGGGTCTGGCAGGCACAGTGGTGCAGATGCTTTCAGCCCTGATCATGCTCATCGTCCTGGACCGGTGGTTCACATGCATCCTGATCCCGGGCGGGCTTCTGATGGTCGTTTTCAGCTACGCCTTCCGGGGCGTGCTCAAGCGTCTCCATAAGAACGTGCAGGAGAGCGACGGAAGAATGCGGGTGTTCCTGCAGGAACGGATCAGCAATCTCATGATCATCAAGGCGTTCTCCGCAGAAAAACAGGCAGGAATCGGGGCCGGAGAAGCGATGGCGGCGCATAAGGCTGCCCGGATGCGCAGGACCCGGTTCTCCAATGTGGCGAATACCGGATTCGGGGCCGCCATGCACGGCATGTATCTGATCGGCGTCGTGTACTGCGCCTACGGCATCATGACGGGGACCGTTACCTACGGCACGCTGACTGCCGTGATGCAGCTGATCACCCAGGTGCAGAGCCCCTTCGCAAGCATCAGCGGTTATCTGCCCCGATGGTACGCCATGACCGCAAGCGCCGAAAGGCTGATGGAGGCCGAGAGCTATCCGGACGACGGCGATCCCGCGGATTCCTTGACCATGCGGAGGTATTACGACGGACAGTTCCGGTCTCTCGGACTCCGGAACGCATCCTTTTCCTACAAGACGCAGAACGACGGCGATACGCCCGCCGTGCTGGACGGACTGGACCTGGAGATCCGCAAAGGCGAGACCGTCGCCTTTACCGGACACAGCGGCTGCGGGAAAAGCACCGTGCTGAAGCTTCTGATGTGTCTGTATCCGCTGGACGGCGGAGAGCGATATCTTGACGAACAGGAACTGAGCGCGGTGCACCGCCGCCTGTTCGCCTACGTGCCTCAGGGAAACGCCCTGATGAACGGAACGATCCGGGACGCGGTGTGTTTCGCGGAACCGAAGGACGACGAACGGCTGAAACGGGCCCTGAAGATCGCCTGCGCGGATGAATTCGTGGAGGACGCAGACGCGGAACTGGGAGAACGCGGATCCGGTCTCTCCGAAGGGCAGATGCAGCGTCTGGCCATCGCCAGGGCCGTCTATTCCGACGCACCGGTCCTGCTCCTGGATGAAGCCACAAGCGCGCTGGACGAAGCGACGGAAAAACGGCTGCTGGAGAACCTGCGCGGCATGACCGACAGGACGGTCGTGATCGTGACGCACAGGAAAGCGGCGCTTTCCATCTGCGACAGGATACTGGAATTCTCGGAGGACGGGGTGAAGGAAAGATGAGCGATACGGCATCGGATGTGATCTATCTCGTCACCTGCGCGGTGAACGGCACCGTACCGGATGCCGCGAGGATGGAAGGTATGGATCTGGATGCCGCCTTTTCCTTTGCCTCGGAGCATATGATCGCCGTGGCTGTGGGCTGTGCGCTTGAAAACGCAGGCGTGAAGGACGGACGATTCCTCGACGCCGTTTCCGCCTCCATCCGGAAAACAATGATCTTTGACAGCGCATGGAGCGGCATCCGAAAACGGCTGGAAGATGCGGAGATCTGGTATATGCCTTTGAAAGGCGCCGTGCTGAAGGACATGTATCCGGTGTACGGCATGCGGGAGTTCGCGGATTTTGACATCCTGTTTGACGCAGCCCGGGAAAATGACGTGAAAGCCATCATGGAAGCCCTGGGGTTCGAAACGGTGGAATTCGGCGTCCATAACCATGATGTGTATTACAAGGCCCCCGTGCTGAATTTCGAGATGCATACGGCGCTTTTCTCCGCAGCGCATGGGGAGAAGAAGCTGGCGTATTACAAGGATATCGGAGACAGGCTGGTCAGAGAAGAAGGATGGGGGAGAAGCTTTACGCCGGAGGATTTCTATCTGTATTTCCTGGCCCATGAGCACGGCCATTACGAAGGCGGCGGCACAGGGCTCAGGTCACTTCTGGATACGTATGTGTACCTGAACAGGGTCCGGCTCGACATGGATTATGTGGCGGCTGAAGCGGAAAAACTGGGACTCGGCAGTTTCGAGGAACAGAACCGTACGCTTGCTCTCCGCCTCTTCGGAGGTGAAACGCTGTCGGATTCCGATCGGGAGATGCTGGACTATTTTCTGTCTTCCGGCGCCTTCGGTACGATCCCGAACCGTGTGCGGAACACGATGCGCAGGAACGGAGGGAACAGGCTCCGTTATCTTGCGGGCCGGATCCGTGTACCGTTCAGCAGAAAGGATCCGGAGTATGCGGCTTTCGCCGAGGAGTATCCGCTGTTCTACAGATACAGGATACTGCTCCCGTTTCTTCCCTTTTACCGTGTTATCCGTGCGGTGAGACTCGGCCGGTTCCAGGAAGAGGCGAAAACTCTGAGGGATACCCGAAGCCGCAAAGAATGATACTCTGTATCCTTCGTGGATGCGGCCCTGTATTCTGCTGTGTGCTGTTTATGCGCCGGCTGAACGATCGGAGAGACAAAACATGTTTTCGGTAAGACTGGCCGTGACTTCACCATCCTGAACAGGTGTGATTACGTCCGTGAACAGTGCCAACAGTACATCATCCCAGACTGTGGGGAGATCCTGATCTCGGTGAGCGATGAGGAGATTCAACGGGAACCGACACAGGATTTTTCTCCCGGTTATCTTGAGTCGCTTGCGGTCCTCCGGAAGATTTCTGATTATCTGATCGGGGACTCTACGATCCTTTTCTACGGATCTGCCATTGCCGTGGATCAGGAAGCCTATCTGTTCACCGCGTCCAGCAGATACGGGAAAAGCACCCATGCACGGCTCTGGCGCGAAGCCTTCGGTGAACGCGCCATGATATCAACGACGATAAACCGTTCCTCAGGATCACGGATAAGGGCGTTGCAGTGTATGGATCGCCTTGGGATGGGAAACATCATCTGAGCACGAATGCTTCCGTCCCCCTGAAAGCGGTCTGTATCCTGAAGCGGAGTCAGACCAATTGCCTTGAACCGCTTCCGAAGGATATGGCCATGGCGATGCTGATCCGGCAGAGCCACCGTCCCTCGGACCCGCTTCTTCTGGGAAAAACGCTGGAGCTTATCGAACACCTCAGTGAAAACGTGGAAACATATCGGATGTGGTGCAACACCGAGCCGGAAGCGGCTTGGGTCGCCTATAACGGAATGAATGAAAGGAAGAAAATGTCATGAAGCTGAATTCTTCGGCCGTAACACACGTCATGGGGGATACCCAGGTCATGGTATCCGCGGACAGCGCCGTCTTCTCCGGACTGGTCCGCTCCAACGAGACCGCTGCCTTCATCGTGGATTGCCTGAAGGAAGAGACCACGAAAGAAAAGATCGTGGATGCCATGCTTGAGAAATACGATGCCCCGAGAGACGTGATCGAGGAGGATGTGGAAGCGATCCTTACCAAGCTGAGAGGCATCGGACTGCTGGATGAATAAGGAAAGCAGCACGTTCGAAGAGGAGATCGAGAAGCACGGACAGCTGATCTATACGAACGTGGGAGACAGCATGCTGCCCCTGCTCCGTCAGGGAAAAGACGTGTTCGTCATCTCCCGAAAGCCGGAAGGACGTCTGAAAAAATACGATGTGCCTCTGTACAGACGGGATGACGGGACCTGTGTCCTGCACCGTGTCCTGAAAGTGCGCGAGGACGATTATGTCCTCTGCGGAGACAACCGCTGCTGGCGGGAGACCGGCATCAAGGACCGACATGTGATCGGCGTGATGACTGCCGTGATCCGCGACGGGAAGACGATCCCCGTGACCGACCTGGGATATCGGCTGTACGTGCATCTGTGGTGTGACTTTTTCTATCTCCGTGCGGGCATTCTCTGGCTGAAGATCAGGCTGCAGAGGAATCGGCAAGGAGCCGGCCGGGAACACTCTGTGAAATAAGGACGGCTCTGCCGCGGTAAGGTGACGATATGAGAGTAAGAAATATGATCGCGCCTCGTTACAGGGAGGATCCGGCAGAAGAAACGGTCAAGGTCGGACTCCTGGCCCAGGCACCGGTCGGAAACGGCGGGGCCCGGATCTACGAGGGGCTGAAGATCGAGAAAAAGACTGTGAAAAACATCCGTTTCGGTATGTGATGGACGGAAATCAGCGAACACACCGTAACAATCAGGCCTTGAGAGGAGAAATGCAGACTCATGGATAAAGAGAACGTAAAGACGCTGTCACTCATTTGTCCTTCCTGCGGGGGGAAAATGAAGCTGACGGAGGACGGGGAAAAAGCCGAGTGTCCTTACTGCGGTCATGTGATGCTCATCGAAAAGAATGATCCAGGCCGGAAAGAGTACGAGCGCCGTATGGCGGAAGCACGCGCCGAGGAGGATATCAAAGACCTTCAGGTGAAGCGGCAGCGCAGACGCAAACTCATGGGATGGATCATCGCAATCGGCGTGATCGCGGCATCCTTCCTTCTCTGCATGCTCATCCCGGACACTCCCATGCACTCGCTCATTTCTCCTCAGACCGTCGATCCCTTTGAGATCGTGAATCTGAAGATAACCGGCATGTCGGGAGAAGGCGCGGCGGAACTGCAGTTTTCTGACAGCAACGCCGAGTATGCAGATCCCCACCGCTTCCAGGTCACGCCGCAGAGCGGCCTTTCCAACGGCGATACGGTCAAGGTGACGGCAAAAGCACCTGCCGGCTGGCGCTTTGAGCCTTCCGAGAAGGTTTTCACGGTCGGAGGGCTTGCGTCCTGGGTCCTGCATACGGGTGAACTGGAAGGGGACAACCTGGAAGCCATCCATGCCAATACGGAACGCCTCATCCGGGAAGACTGGGATGAGATCGTATCCTCATCGTTTGCCCGGGAAATGACGATGACCCCGTACAGGATGTATCTGTTCATTTCGGATGATGAGAACGAATACGAGCGCAACGTGCTTTACGATACGTATGAGGTGAAGGTCACACGTGAGGACGGAACAGTCGTCACCACCTATGAAGCCTGCCGCTACGCATCCCTGAAGATCCCCGCGGACGGCGTTCTGACGGCCGATTACGGAAGCTTGATGGGGTTCAATTTCGGGTATACGCAGGGATTCTCCTACAGCCACTCTTTTTCCGGATGGACGGACGCCGCGGAGATGGAGGCGGATCTGCGCCACGCAAGGGACGGATACCATCTGGCAGACTGATTGCCGGACGGCCCTGTGATGGTGAAACCGAACCCCGATCACAACAAAACAGAGGCAGCATGAAAGCTGCCTCTTCTGTTTTTCATCTCTATCATCCTTGGATAACGGATCTGGCGAAATCAGCCGCGTCGGCGAGATCCTGCTCATTGGGCCTGCCTTTGTGGAACCCTTTGAACTCGCCTTTGCAGTGGAATTCGCGCTCGTCCATCCGGATGCCGAGTTTATCCGCTTCCGCCTTGACTTTCTTCCAGGTAGAGTTCAGCATGGCGGCTGAGCCGAAATTGACGATGCATCCGACTTTTTCACTGTCGAGCGAACGGACGAAATCCCTGACTTCAGGATCGATGCTGAAAGCGTAATAGGAATTCCCGAGGAAAAGAATATCGACGGGTTCACTGACGGGCACGCTGATGGGGAATGCTTCCGTGCCGACGGCTTCGGCCACGGCTTCCGCGAGGCGCTTCGTGTTTCCTGTCTTCGTATAATATCTGACTGCGACGTTCATGTGAATCAGACCTTTCTGATTATGCGTTTTCGGCCCAGGCCTTCAGTTCGGCTTCACCGGCATCTGCGGAAAAACGTCTGCCTTCGCCGACTTCCGCTCCCGTGATCTCCTTCATGCGGGCAGGGGCCTCCGTCCCGATGCCGCTGCTCCCTGAGGTGGCGAAGGGAACGATCGTCTTTCCAGTGAAATCATAGGCTGCCAGGAAGCTGTCGACGACGGAAGGCTCACGGTACCACCAGACGGGATATCCCACGAAGATGACGTCGCAGTCAGCGACGGGAGCATCCAGATCAGCCAGAGCGGGACGGCAGTTTTTGTCGTTCATCTCGACCGAGGAACGGGACTGGCTGTTTCTCCAGTCCAGATCTGCGGCGGTATAGGGGATCTCGGGACGGATCTCATAGAGCTTGGCTCCGATAGCGTCCGCCAGCCGCTTCGCCACTGCGGCCGTCACGCCGCTGGCAGAGAAATAGGCTACGAGTGCTTTCATGTGCGCCTCCTTAAAGAAGAGCTTTGACGCAGGCTTCCACGTCTGCCATGTCCGCGGTGGGTTCGAACCGGGCGACCACGTTCCCGTTCCTGTCGATGATGAACTTCGTGAAGTTCCACTGGATATCGTCCCGGCTCCATCCGTTCTTCTTCGAGTTGGCGGAAGTGAAGCCGCTCATCATGAGCGCTTTGGGACCTCTTCCGAAGCCTTCGAAACCCTTCTGGGACTTCAGGTATCCGTAGAGAGGGAGCGCGTTCTCACCGTTGACGTCCGCTTTTTTCATCTGGGGGAATGTAGTGTTGAAGTGCAGCGTGCAGAATTCGTGGATCTCTTCGTCCGTGCCGGGTGCCTGAGCTCCGAACTGATTGCAGGGGATGTCCAGGATCTCCAGACCCTGTTCGTGGTAATCCTTGTACATCTGCTCGATCGGCGCGTATTGGGGTGTGAATCCGCAGCCGGTGGCGGTGTTCACTACCATGATGACCTTGCCTTTGTAAGAAGCGAGATCCAGTTCTTCTCCGGTGCCGGTTGTGATTTTGTAATCGTAGATCATGTTTTTCTCCTTTTCTCAATTGTGATGTCGTATATTGTGTTTCTGTTTCCTGGAAAACAGCGGGTTCGAGCAGTCAGTCGGCATCGGGAAGGCAGGCGCCGTATTCCTGATCGAGCATCTTGTACAGGATCTGATACAGGGCGGACGCTTCTTCGGGCGTCAGGCGGAATTCCTGAGCGATGCTCTGCGGGACACAGAGGGCTTTCTCCTTGAGCTCTTCACCCGCTTCCGTGAGTGAGATCACGAGGTTGCGTTCATCGCTGCTGTCCTTCTTCTTCGCGATGTACCCTTTTGCCTGCAGTTTCTGCAGGAGAGGGGTGACCGTGTTGGATTTCAGACAGAGCGCTTCACACAGGAACTTTTCATTGACCTGTTTCTCTTCCCAGAGGACCATCATGACGATGTACTGGGTGTAAGTCAGGTCCAGCTTATCCAGCAGGGGCTTGTATTTCCGGGTGATCATGTTGGAGACCGCATAGATCGGAAAGCAGAGCTGGTTTTTGAGACGCAGAGGCGCGTATCTGTCGTTCATGTTTCCTCCTGCGTGCATCATGTCGCACGCGACTTGTTGCGTATATTATATCGCACGCGATATATACTGTCAAGAGCCTCTGCGGCCTGTTTGCAAAAAAAGTGGAGCCGGCTTCAGACATTCCTCGGGATGCTGCTTGCAGAGCCGGGTGATTTGCAATATGATAAAATTGCCATATGCTTTGGGTACAGAGGACGGAATCTCGTACCGTTTCAGCAAGGAGGAAAAGAAATGACCGATCGTAGAATCTTCCGTGTCACGGCATTCGTATTGGGCTGGATCCTGCTCATGCTGTCCGGCTGCAGCGCTGCCGGGAAAGGGGAAGCAGCGCGCACTGAAGATACTGTGCAGCAGACAGAGATGGCTGTACCGGAAATGCCTGTATCCGCAGCGGAAGAAGAACGGGGGGAGACGGGGCCCGAGGAGACGGTTTCCCCCGGACCTGAAACGACGGAGGATGGAGAACAGATGATATATGCCCATGTAAACGGCAGCGTGCTGCAGATCCTCGCGGCGGAGAATTCTTCTGCGGAAGCGTTTCTCGTGCTTCTGGAGAGCGGTGACGTGACGGTCGAGATGCACGATTACGGCAGCTTCGAAAAAGTCGGCCCTCTCGGAACGGACCTTCCCACGAACGATGGGCCGGTCACGACGGAACCCGGCGACCTGATCCTTTATCAGGGGAACCAGATCACGATCTACTACGACGTGAACAGCTGGAGTTTCACGCGCCTCGGAAAAGTTCAGGGCTTGTCTCAGGAGGAACTGAAGAGTATCCTCGGATCCGGAGACGTCACAGTGACCTTCTCGCTGTCCTCGGAATCTCGGACGGCGGAGAACGGCAGAGTGCTGGTCGTGTTTTTTTCCTGCACAGGCCATACGAAGCCGCTTGCGGAATACACGGCAGAGGAACTGGATGCGGATCTGTATGAGATCCGGGCGAAGATCCCCTATACCGATGAAGATATCAGGTATTATACGGATTGCCGCGCAGACAGGGAGCAGAACGATCCGGAAGCCAGACCGGAGATCGCGGGCACCCTGCCGGATACTGCCGGATACGACACTGTATTTATCGGCTATCCGATCTGGCATGGTCAGGCTCCCAGGATCCTGTATACTTTCCTGGAGACCGTGGATCTTTCGGGGAAGAGGATCGTTCCGTTCTGCACTTCCCATTCCAGTCCCCTCGGAATGAGCGCTGAAAATCTCCATCCGCTGGCTCCGGACGCTCACTGGGATGAGGGAAAGCGTTTTGAGATCGGAACGGAAAGAGAAGAGATCGTGGAATGGCTGATGACACTGGGCTTCCTGTCCGAATAGGCCCCAGTGTTCCTGTCTCCACCGTTCTGCGGGAAAACTCTCCGGCTTCGGTGCGGATCCTGAAGAAATGATGCTGTTGGTCGGACATGGATCGTTCCTCCTTGAACTCATTCAGTTCAATGATTATAATACACGTATTCAGTTCGATAAGAAGTACGTGAACCGTCACCGCCGCATATGCGGAACGGATCCGATCACACACGAAGGACAGAAAGAGGAGATCCCCATGCAGCCTTATCATTTTTCGAATCCGAATCCCATGGATGCCTTCAGTTTCACGCTTCCGACGGAGATCGTATACGGTCCGGGCGTACTGGCGCGTCTGCCCGAAGAGATGAAACGGATCGGATGCACCCGTCCTGTCATCATTACGGATGAGGGGATCGTCAGAGCCGGCATCGCGGACAGGGTGAGGAAACTCGTGGAAGCGGCCGGTTATGAGTGCATCGTCTACAGCGGTGTGGAACCGAATCCCAAAGACGCCAACTGTGAGGAGTGTGCCTGTCAGGCACGTGCATTCGGCGTGGATTCGCTGATTGCCGTCGGGGGAGGAAGTCCGATCGACTGTGCGAAGGCTGTCGGCGTTCTGCTCGCCCATGGTGCGGACAGGATCAAGCCCTATGAAGGGAAAACGGCTGCGACCAAGCCTCAGCTTCCGCTCATCGCCATCCCCACGACTTCCGGAACAGGCAGCGAGCTGACGTTTTCTTCTGTCATCACGGATACGGAGAACCACTACAAGATGACGGTGAAGAGTCCCTTCACGGCGGCGAAGCTCGCGCTCTGCGATCCTGAACTCACGGTCTCCGTACCGCCCATGGTGACGGCTTCCACGGGCGTCGACGCGCTGACCCATGCGATCGAAGGCTATACCGCGAACTGCGGGGAGCCGATCGCCGATGCGTTCGCTCTGTATTCCATTGAGCTCATCTACCACAATCTGGAAACGGCTGTCAAAGACGGAACGGATCTGCCTGCAAGGAGCGCGATGCTCATGGGCAGCATGCTCGGCGGCATGTCCTTCAGTCACAGCGACGTCGCCTCCGTCCACTGTGTCGCGGAGTCCCTCGGCGGGCTGTATGATCTTCCGCACGGTATGTGCAACGCGATCTTCCTGCCCTACGTCATGGAATACAATATGGATTACTGCGTCGAAAAGTACGCGCGGGTCGCGCAGGCCATGGGATTCTTCTTCACGGACGCACGCGAAGGCGCGCAGATAGCCGTCAGTGCCGTCAAGGAACTGTGCCGCGCAGTCGGACTTCCCGATTTCCGTTCCCTGAACGTGAAGACGGAAGATTTCGATACGATCGCCGAGATGTCCGCGAAGAACATTTCCACCGAGAGCAATCCTCGTCCGATGACAAAGGAAGACTATCTCGAAGTGCTCCGGATGGCTTACGAAGCCTGAGACCGTCCCCCGACGGATGCAGAGTCTTCGATACGAGAGACGGAAGACCGGGAACAGGGTGTTCACGGTCTTCAGATATCCTGTTCAGGCCTGTTGCTTTCTGCATCTCAGTGGCGGTACTGCGTGCAGAAACAAGTTGACAATCGATTTGTTTTTGGGTACATTTATCAAAGAATAACGATCCGCTTCTGATCACGTACGGGTCGTTATTTGTATAGTACCGCGAAAGAGAGGGCATTCTATGAACGAGAACAGGAAGATCATTGAGCGGCTCGACGTTCAGATCGTGGTTTCCGTCGTCATCTGTTACCTGACCGGCGGAAACTGAAGATCTCTTCGGAACAGATCCATGAATGAGCAGGGTAACAGCATGTTCATTCGGGATTCCATTGACAAACAGAAAGCGATTGCATAGACTGTATCCGTATGGAAAATCGGATTATTTAGGGAAAACTGCCCTTCTCTCGGGCAGGAGCGGACGGGATCCGGCAGCCCGGAGCGCCGGTCGGACGGTCAGAGATCTGTCCGATATCTCTGCCTGAAGGGATCGGTCTGTGCCATTTGCGATATTCGGAACCAAACATATCGACAGACTCATCGAAGACAAGGAGAAGGAACATGAAGAAACTGTATGGTGTGATCACTGCGATGACGACCCCTTTCGATGAAAAGGGGAACGTGGACGTGACGGCTCTTGAGCGGGCGGTGGATTTCCAGATTTCCAAGGGTGTGAACTGCCTGTATCCCTGCGGGACGACGGGCGAGATGTATCTCATGACTGCCGAACAGCGCAAGCTGGTGGCGGAGACGGTCGTGCGCCGGGCTGCCGGCCGTGTGACGGTATATATCCACTGCGGCGCGATGGATCCGGAAGAAGTGGTGGAGCTGTCCCTGCACGCCCACGACATAGGGGCGGACGGCGTCGGCATCGTGACGCCCAGCTATTTCAATCTGGACGACCGCATGATGGTCGAGTACTACCGCGGCATCTGCTCCAGACTGCCCAAAGGCTTCCCGGTATACGTGTACGTCATCCCTCAGCTGGCCCATAACGACGTCAGCGCGGAGACGATGCAGAAAATCGCCGACGCCTGCCCGGACAACGTGATCGGCGTGAAGTATTCCTTTGCGGACATCCGCCGGATGATGGACTACTGCCGGGTGAACGGCGGTAAGTTCTCGGTCGTATTCGGACCCGACGACCTGTTCCTCCCGGCCCTCTCCATGGGTGCCGACGGAGCGGTGTCCGGATGCGCGAGCTGCATCCCCGAGCCTTTCGTTGAAGTCTACCGTCTGTGGAAGGCTGGCGATATGGAGGGAGCGCGCGAGGCGCAGTACACCGCCGTGAGCATGGTGAAGAAGATGCGCTACGGAGCGGACATGTCCATCTACAAGCACGTCCTGGACGACCGCGGTGTAGGCGGGGGACACGTGAAGGCCCCGCTGCTCGATCTGGAGGAGAAGGAAGCGAAGGCTCTGGTGGAGAGCCTGAGAGAGTATTACCGCTGATCCGGGGATCCTGTGATCAGATGAAGGACCGTCCCGCGGGAACGCGGAGAAAGGCAGGACCGGCATGAAACTGACGGAAGCATCGAAACAGCAGATCGACAGACTGTATCAGGGAAGAAAACACGTCGAACTGACGGTCGGCATCCTGAGGGACGGAAGGAAGGAGACCGTGCAATGGGGCCCCGACAGGGAGGAAAAGCCCGATAAGCTCGTGTATCCCGTCGGATCCATCTGTAAACCTTTCACGGCATCCCTTCTTGCCAAATACGTGTCGGAAGGAAAACTGGATCTGACGGTCCCCATCAGCGAGTATATCCCGGACCTCCCCGATAGATGGTACCCGAGCCTTGAGAAGCTGGCGACCCATACTTCCGGTTTTGGAACGCAGCCGTATACGCTGCTGACGATGATCCCTTTTTTTCTGAAGATGAACCGGGAGGGAGGACTGTTCCACACCAATCCGTTTCGGGGAAAGCTGGACGATGAGGGGATGATTCGGATCGTACGGGACACGGTGCTGCGGGACAGGCCGTATCCTTTCGTGTATTCCAACATCGGCATGAGCATCCTGGGCTATATCGTGGGCAGGACGGACGGAGCCGGGTTCTGGGACGCCTTAAGCCGTTATATCCGTGAAGATCTTGCGCTGAAGGATACGTTCCTCGGAAACGTCGATCTCCTCGGCTACGACCGGAAAGACCAGCCCTGCCGCTGCTGGCAGTGGGAGAAAACGGACGCGATCGCTCCGGCCGGCGCGCTGAATTCCACGACAGACGATCTTCTGGATTTCGCTCTGAAGAATCTGGACGGCTCGCTGCCGTATCTGGCTTTGTGCCATGAGATCCACGGGCCCTGTGAGAAGAACGCGGACAGCGGTCTTGCCTGGAGACTTGAGAAAGACCGGCCTTTCAGCTGGCATACAGGTTCGGCCGGTGCCTTCAGCGCATGGCTGGGCCTGAACCGTGAGAACGGGACCGCGGTGGCGGTCGCAGTGAATTACGGACTCGTCAACGCAGAGGAGATCGGTTTCTCGATCCTGAGAGGACTCGACTGAACCAGCAGGAACAGAGAGCATACGGACATTCCGTACTCATCGGCAGGAGAACAGTTCCTGTATCCGGAGGAGTGATCATCCAGCCGGGGCTCATGCCCCGGCTGTTTCTGTTTCCCGCTCCAACCCTTTGAGGACGCGGAGTCTGTATGTACATTGACACCGGATGGCATGAGGACGTTGCGCACTTGTTTCAGACTGAAAATTTATTTAGATAAATATCAAAATGGATATTGACATCCTGCGGATCGGGAGCTATAATCATTTCGATGGACATCAAAATAAATATTCAGACAGGAGGGATCTGTTTTGAAAGAATTCATCGAATACCTGACGCTCAGGATCGAGGAGGGCAAAAAGGACATCCAGGCACTGGAAGCGGATGGACGTCACGACGATGCGGATTTCGCGAAAGTGCGTATGAATATCTACGACGTCTGCAGGACCGTGACGGGAGCTCTCAAGGATCGTCCTGGAGCGGGTACACTGGCGGTAAAGGCTCAGTTCGATCGTTTCAGGTCGCTATGGGGTTCGGCACTTGAAAAGGCGAAAGAGCACGGGGACACCAGGAACGTCGTAGTGGAAGAAACGAAGCTGGAGGCTCTGGAGGACGTGATCGCGCATTTCCCGGAGGCGGAAAAATGACGCAGGAGGAAGCGCTCAGGATCTTCAAGGCTCTGTCCGACATGTCCCGGCTTCGCATCGTGCGGGCCCTGACAGAGGGAGACATGTACACGGAACTCCTGGCCGAAAGGCTGGAACTTACTGCTTCCACCGTTTCTTTCCATATGAAAAAACTGGAAGAGGCGGGGATCGTTTCCCAGCACAAGGAGCAGTATTATACCGTCTACTCACTCAATCGCGAGGTGCTTGGAGATACGCTGCTCGGCGCAGCGGCTTCGGAACCGGAAGGAGAGGACGGGCAGCACAAAAGGGAAGACGCATACCGCCGGAAAGTGATTGACACCTTCTTCGAGTACGGAAAGCTCAGATCCATACCTGTTCAGAGAAAGAAGAAACTGATCTGTTATGAAGTGATCGCGGAACACTTCGTTCCCGGCAGGGTGTACAGCGAAAAAGAACTCGATGAGATCATACTGCCCATCCATGAGGATTACTGCACCATCCGCAGAGATATGATCAGCGAAGGCATCCTGAGCAGGAACGGAAACGAATACGTCCGTATCCGGTGATCCCCAGCGCTGTCGGCTTGACATGTGACCGTTCGTTCACTATAATGTGAACGAGCGGTCATTTTTTGCAACAAGGAGGGCCTGATGGCGAAGGATACGAAGGGAAGGATCCTGGAGGCTGCGCTGGAACTGTTTTCAGAAAAGGGCTATGAGGGAACGAACATCCGGGAGATTGCGGCTGCACTCGGCCTCGTCAAGTCTTCCGTATACCGTCATTTCGAAAGCAAGGAAGAGATCTGGAACACGCTCCTGGATGAGATGATCGCCTATTACGGGCAGCGCTTCGGCTCGGCTGATCATCTTCCGCCTGTGCCGGATACACCGGAAGGACTGACCGAGCTGACGATGCGGATGGCGGACATTACGATCCGGGACGAGAAGATCGTCAGGATCCGAAAAGTGCTGACGATCGAACAGTTCCGCGACGGGCGGGCAAGGGAACTTGCGACCAGACACTTCCTGACCGGGCTCACTGACATGTTCGCACGCACATTCGAAGCCATGATGGACAAAGGACTCCTTGTGCGGGGCGATCCGGAGATGCTGGCATTCGCCTACACCGCGCCTGTTTCGGCTCTGATCCGGCTGTGCGACCGCGAACCCGACAAGACCCAGTGGGCTATGGAAAGGATCGAGGCGTTCAGCCGCCATTTTACCGAAACATACGGCATGCATGAGACGGGACGGGTGTGAGGATATGACAATGGAGACGGAACGGCTGATCCTGGACCCGGTCCGGGAGACAGACAAAGAGGACTACTTCGTCAACATCTCCCATGACAGGAAGGTGCTGGAGACCTTTATCTGCAGGTACGCGGAAACACTGGATGAATTCGATTTTTCCTCCTATCCCGGAAGAAGGGATCTGTTCGCGATCCGGCTGAAGGAAACGGGACGCCTGATCGGCATCATCCTGTACTTCGATGAGGATGAAGGCGCCTGCGAGATCGGCTACGGGATCGGCTCCGCCTACTGGGGAAGGGGTTACGCGACAGAGGCGGTCCGCAGATTTCTGGAATACCTGTTTGATGAAAAAGGATTCAGGAGCGTATGCGCGTCTTTCTTCACCGGGAACGACGCTTCCCGGCGCGTGATGGAAAAATGCGGCATGCGTTACAGCCGCTTTTCGGAGAAAGAACTGAGCTATCTCGGTGTCGAAAGGGACCTGACGTATTATGAGATCCGAAAGGAACGGGAAACATGAAAGATCTGATCGCTTACTGCGGACTGGACTGCGGGACGTGCGACGCCCGTCTCGCTACGGTGAACGGTGACGAGACGCTGCGCCGGAAAACGGCCGAACTCTGGTCCGAACTGAACCGCACGGAGATCACTCCGGAGATGATCGCCTGCACGGGCTGCAGGATCGAGGGCGTGAAAACGCCTTTCTGCGATTCGATCTGCCCGATCCGGCAGTGCGCCATGAGCAGAAAAGTCACGACCTGCGGGGACTGCGGGGAAATGGCCAGCTGCGAAAAACTGGAGGCCATCCTGAGGAACAACCCTCAGGCGCGCAGGAACCTCTCGGGATACGCGTATGTGACCCTGCGGGAACGTCCCGACCTAGCGGATGAGGCTGCGGAATGGTTCCATGCCAGATGGGGCGTGCCGAAAGAGAGCTACCTCGCCTGCATGGAAGCTTATCTGAACGGTGAGACGGAGTACGGGTGGTATCTGTGTCTGGACGGGGACAGGATCGTCGGAGGCGCGGGCGTCATCGAGAACGATTTCCATGACAGGAAAGACTTGACGCCCAACGTCTGCGCGGTCTATACGGAGGAAGACTGCCGGGGGCAGGGCATCGCCGGAAGGATCCTGGACATGGCGGTGGAGGACATGCGTTCCCGGGGCGTCTCTCCGCTGTATCTCCTCACCGACCTGACCGGTTTTTACGAGCAGTACGGATGGGAGTTCTTCTGCATGGCGCAGGGCGACGGAGAAAAAAGTCCGTCACGAATGTATATCCACCGCTGACGGGAGGAAGCTATGAAGGAACTGGTGCTGTATATCCACGGGAAAGGCGGGAACGCGGAGGAAAGCAGTCATTACGAGTCCCTGTTTCCCGGCTGTGACGTCGTGGGCCTGGACTACCGTTCCTCTCTGCCCTGGGAAGCGGCCGAGGAGATCCGCGAGGCGGTCGGGAGCATGAAACGGGAATATGACGGCGTTTCCGTGATCGCAGTCAGTATCGGAGCGTATTTCTGCCTGTGCGCGGGGATCGAAGGATTTGTCCGCAGGGCGTACTTCATTTCCCCCGTCGTTGATATGGAAAGCCTCATCCTGGGCATGATGTCATGCTCCGGAGTGACGGAAGAGGAACTGGAAGAAAAGGGGACTGTCCCGGGCACAGCGGGAGAAGACCTGTCGTGGGAGTATCTGAGCTGGATCCGGCGGCATCCTGTGCACTGGACCGTTCCGACCGACATTCTGTACGGCGGGGAAGACGCTTTGGTGCCAAGGGACACAATATCGGTGTTTGCGGAGGAACACGGGTCCCGTCTGACCGTCATGGAGGACGGAGGACACTGGTTCCATACGGACAGGGAGATGCGGTTCCTGGACAACTGGATTCGCGATTCGAAAAACGCGGAAGGAAAATGAAACGATGAAGATACTTGTACTGAACGGAAGTCCCAAAAAGGATCTGAGCGATACCATGCATATCACGCGGGCTTTTCTGGAGGGCATGAAGGAAGCCGCACCTCAGGAAGTCCGTGTCATCCATACCGTCGATCAGCATGTAGAATACTGCAGCGGCTGTTTTTCCTGCATGAGGAACGGCGGTGTCTGCATCCATGACGACGACATGCGGTCCATCCTGGAAGAGATCCTTTCCAGCGATCTTCTGGTCCTGAGCTTCCCTCTGTACTGCTACGGGATGCCCGCTTCCCTGAAGGCCGTGATGGACCGTACGCTCCCTCTGTCCCGCATGACGATGCGCAGGGCAGGCGACAGATACGAGCATGTGGGCCAGGCGGATTTCTCCCGTCTGCGCTATCTCATGGTCTGCGGATGCGGGTTCCCCAACAGCCGGAACAATTTCGAAGCCGCGGTCCTTCAGTTCAGCCTCAGTTTCCCGCAGAACCGTACGATCCTGACCGTTCCGGAGAGCCCCATGTTCAATGTGAAGGAGGCTGAGTCCGTGACCGTTCCGAAACTGGAACAGATAAGACGGGCAGGCCGGCAGTATGCGGAAACGGGCGAGGTCGGAGAAGATCTGCTGAAGGAGATCCAATCCCCCATGATCCCGGAGGAGCAGTATGCTGCTATCGTGAACGGCGGTGTCTGATCTCCCGGCTTCCGCGGCAGTCGGAACAGGAAAGGAACAGGAGATTCTGGGGGCGGGGATATGCGGAGGAAAAGCAGTGCTGCTCTGATCCGTGATGCCTTTTCGAGAGGGGTTCATAGGATCTATGCGGAATGCGATCCGCGCAACGAAGCGTCCTGGAAACTGCTGGAAAGACTGGGCTTCGCACGAGAGGCCCATTTCAGGCAGAACGTGTTTTTCTGGAGGGATGGAAACAATAACCCGGTTTGGAAAGACACGTATGTGTACGGCATCCTGAACGATCATGCGTTTCAGCGGCCCTGAAATCTATCAGAGCCATGATCCCGAATCAGACGGGCAGACTTGGATTTGCCGGGAGAAGGAAATGAGTACAAGAAAAGAAATCATCAGCAGCTTTTACGGTCAGTATGACGAAGACGGAAGGACCGTGAGATCGCGGCACGGTCAGCTGGAATACTGTACCACGATGACTTACATCCACCGCTATGCGGATCCGCGGTCAAAGATACTTGAGGTCGGCGCAGGCACGGGGAGATACTCCATTGCGCTCGCAGCGGAAGGCATGGATGTGACGGCCGTCGAACTGGTCGAGAGCAATCTCACGGTCCTCAGAGAAAAAAGCGGTGGAATGACGAACATCCGGTCATTCCAGGGAGACGCTACGGATCTGAGCCGGTTTGCGGACAGCTCTTTTGACGTGACGCTGTTCTTCGGCCCGATGTATCATCTGTATGAGACGGATGAAGTGGACCGCGCGATCGACGAGGCGATCCGGGTCACGAAGCCCGGCGGCGTGATCCTGTTTGCTTTTCTTTCCGTGTATGCCATCATGTGTTCAAACTATTTCAGCGGAAACTGGGCAGAAGGCCAGGCAATGAATTTCACGCCCGATCATCGGATCAGGCATTTCAAGGAGCAGCTGTTTACGGGATATGACATCACGGAGTTCGAGGAGCTGTTTCGGGAGAAACCTGTCGAATGGATCACGACCGCAGGCATGGACGGTATGATGGAGTCCGTCGAAAAGCGTTCGGATTTTTCCATGTCGGATGAGGATTTTCGGGCCCATGCCGAATGGTACCTGGCTTGCTGTGAAATGAGGGAGCTGTTGGGAAGCACAAATCATCTTCTGTATATCTGCAGAAGGAAGGTATAGAAGGATGGCATGCAAGCTGGAATCGGTCGTACCTGCTTTAGAGGATCTCTGGTTCAGGGAAAGCCTCCTGGCCGATGAGGAAACGATGTCGTACAATCACGCCTGGGGAGGAACGATCCCGTTTCCTCAGGACAGATGGCGGGACTGGTATGATCACTGGATCGTTCATCATGAAGGCCGGAGGTTCTACAGGTACCTGAAGGATGAAAACGGTTTCGTAGGGGAGATGGCTTATCATTATGATCCCGAGTATGACGGATACGTCGCGGACGTCATCATCTTCTCCGCGTTCCGGGGAAGGGGATACGGTTCCCGGGGATTGGAGCTCCTTTGCGCCGCTGCGAAGGAAAACGGGATCAGTACTCTGTACGATGATATCGCCGTCGACAATCCTGCGGTCGGTATGTTCCTGAAACATGGGTTTTACGAAGAGTACAGGACGGAAGATAAGATCATCCTCAGGAAAGATCTGTAATAAGGCCGTGACGCCGGCATTGAAGCGCGGACGGTTCGCGAGACACGGAACAGGAGAGGGGAAACCATGGAATACAGCAGGGTGTTCATACTGAAAGACGGAAGATCGTGCACCGTAAGGAACGGGACGGAGGAAGATGCTCCGGCCGTACTGGCCAATTATATCGCGACTCATGACCAGACGGATTATCTGGGGGTTTACACGGACGAGATCACCCTTTCGCTCGAACAGGAAAAGGCCTATCTGGAGAGGAAAAGAGAGAGCACATCCGACGCGGCGCTCGTGGCTGAGGTCGGCGGCCTGATCGCCGGCACGGCTGGGATCGACAGGATAACAGCTGCGGAGAAGGCGAGACACAGGGTTTCCTTCGGCATCAGCATCGACCGGGACTGGTGGGGGATCGGCATCGGACGGGCCCTGACGGAGGCCTGCATCGAGTGTGCCCGGAAGGCGGGATACGTCCAGATGGAACTGGAAGTCGTCGCGGACAACGAAAGAGCCCTGCGGCTTTATCGGAGCGCCGGATTCATCGAATACGGCCGGAATCCCAGGGGATTCCGGACAAGGCAGGGGCGATGGCAGGAAAACGTGCTCATGAGGCTGGAGCTCGACTGAACGGAAGAAGAACAGACCGACCTCTTTTCGAAAGGACGGAAAAATGGCGAATCTGATCGTGATATGCGGACCGCAGGCAGTCGGGAAGATGACGGTGGCTGAGAAACTGAGGGACAGGCTGCGCTATAACCTCATGACGAACCACGACAGCATCGAGGTGTCCGACAGGATCTTCGGTTTCAATACGCCGGCACAGCGTGAGTTCAACGGTTCGTTCAGAGAAAAGGCATTCGAGCTGGCCGTGAAGCATGACGTGGACCTGATCTTCACTTATGTCTGCGCTTTCGAGATGCCCTCTGAAAAGGAATACCTGAAGCAGCTTCATGATCTGTTTACAGACAGCGGCGGGGGCTTCTATTTCATTGAACTCAGTGCGGATCTGGAAGTGAGACTGGAGCGTAATGTGACGCCGCACAGGCTGGAAAGGAAGGCGTCCAAACGCGACACAGCCTGGAGCCGGGAGAATCTCCTGAAGGATACGGAAAAGCACAGACTGAATTCGGATGAAGGCGAAGTGTGGTTCGAACACCACCTGAAGATCGACAATACGTATCTTTCGCCCGAGGAGGTCGCCGACAGGATCATAGAGACGTTCGGGCTGACGGCAGACGAGAAGGACGAAAAGGAATACCGATACGGAGTGTGAATCCGACAGATACAGATAAAACCCCTTTGCAGCGGCAAAGGGGTTTTGTATATGGCTTGTGCTGAACGGCGGGAAGGACGTCAGACCATCTCGACCCGGACGACGCCTACGTCCCAGCGGAGCCAGACGCTGTGCCTCGACTCGTCGCCGGAGCGGACGAGGTCGGTTACATATCGGCCGGTTTCGTCAAAGTGGCCTTCGGTCACGGAGACCGTCTCCGAATTCGTGTGCATGAGGGTTGCGCTCGCGTACAGATTCGGGATGGAGCCGTCCATGGGCGGCAGAGGTTCGATCGTCACGCGGGTGTTCTCGCCCACGAAGTAGAAGACCTTTTCGGATTCCTGGAAGACCAGCATCCGTCCCGGCTCGGGCTTGTCCTGAGGAGCGCTTCCTCTGAGACGGTGCCTGTAATCGCTGGAAGGCCAGTCTCCTGCGGCGAAGCTGTTGAACAGGACGCGCATCTGCCATCCGCCGTCGAAGCCGGAGAGCACGACGCCGCCCTCGCCGTCTTCCTGGACGGCAGAACGCACCTTACCTCTGTCCTGATAGTCGAAGAGGATGGTCTTCACATTGTCAAGCATCGTGAAATTGTGGAGCGTTTCCTGCCCCGCGGCATTGGGTGTCTCAAGATCCGGGTTCAGGCAGGATTCGCAGCCGAAGATGTGATAGCCGATGGCTTTCTTTTCCGCGAAAGCGTAGAACATCTGCCCGATGTTGACGCCTCTGGAGGCGGATTCGGGTACGTAGAGCGGGTTGCCTTTTTCGGGATGCGCATACGCGTCCGTGACCTCACGGTGACGGAAGAGAGAAGACTGGTAATTGTCAGGCGCAACGGTATCGATGTGCTTCAGGACCGCGCGGTAGATGTCCAGATTATGGATCGTGGCGCAGCCGGAAGGCCAGTCGATCCCGGCGAGATTCTGTCCGATGCCCCGGACACCTCCGCCGAGCCATACGTTCAGGTACATAAAGAGCCCCGGATAGATCTCTTTGCCTGCGCCGCAGATCTCGTCGATGTATCGGGCGATCGCATAGGTCGTGACTGCCTCGGCTCCGTAATAGCCGAAAGTCTCCGCCCAGGCGGCGCCTTTCTTTTTTCCGTTCTCCTGCCAGATCCCCGCAAGTATGCTGCCGGGATTCTCTTCGCAGTAGCGGATCAGTTCCTCCGGAACGGGCGATTCGAAAGCGGCCTGCCCCAACGGGCCGAAGTCTCTGCGGGTCCCGCCCTGGATCCCCGCTTCGTTCTCGATCTGCACCGCGATGACCGTCTGCTCGTCTCCGTCGTATTCCCGGATCAGGCGGATCAGTTCGCAGAACGCCTTCTTGTCCGCTTCCAGACTTGCCCTCTGGTGGGCGGAGAGCTGGTGGATCGCCGTGCCGTCTTTCTGCAGGCAGCGGGGGAAACGTTCCGTGTCGCGCTTGACCCATGCGGGACAGTACTGCATCGTGCCGTTCTTCCATGTTGCAAACCAGAGGAACGAGAGTTTCAGATCCTGTCTTCTGGCTTCGTCGATGATATCCGTGACGTATTTGCGGTTGAAGACGCCTTCTTCGGGTTCAAAAGCGTCCCAGGGGATCGGGGTGGCCAGCGTATTGCCTCCGATCGCGTGCACGCTCCGCCAGGTCGGACCCATTTTGTCCAGTACATAGCTGGAGGAATTGTGGGACTGTCCGCCCAGACTCAGGAACGGTTTTCCCTTGACCATGATACGGTTCATCTTGCTCATTCTGTGCCTCCTGTACGGGACCGCTTCACGGCCCCTGATCTGTGCTGTGGGATTTATGGATTGCTGCAGTCTGTCTGTTCTCATCATAGCGATGCTGCAAAGATTCGTCAATGACGAAAAGGGCGTTCCGTCACGCCGAACTTGATTTCCTTTCAGGTCTGCTTATAATGAAGTTACGGGACGGAGGAGAGAAGAATGCGATTCAGACATACGGACAGGCCGGGCTTCCTGCTGGGCTTCATCGACTTTTTCACGGCGGGACTGTTTTTCCTTCTGTACATGCCGTTGGGCGGCCTGGAGGATGAACTGGACGAGATCCTGGGCCGGAAGACACAGCGCTACTGGAAAGCCTATCTCCTGGGGATCCCGACGCTGTTCATATACACACTGGTATGGATGGCGGATATCGCGGAGGAACTGAAACGAACAGCAGAAGAGATGGGGATCGAGGGACCGCATACGTCCTGGAAGCACATGTTCGGCTGGAATACGCTGGGGATCTTCCTGATGGGGCCGGCGATAGCTACGCACCGCTTCTTTTTCACACTGAACCGGATCGAGAAGGAACTGAACAGGAGACGTGAGGAATCAGTGCCTTCCGGGAAGCTCCCATCGTAAGAGAACCTTCGTGCGGTTGAGCAGGATATGCCGGAATTTCCCGTTTTTCAGGGCATGAGGCTCTTGCAATGGGGATACGGATACACTACAATTGAGACATAGACTTCTGAAAAGGGGAGGCGTTTCCATGTATCGTCTTTGGGAATCTCTGAATGAAATGAAAAAACTCAGGTGGGTCGAACTGTCCCATTCTCTGAACAACGACAGCCCCTACTGGAGCGGTATCCCGGAAGGCTCGGTGGAACTGGGCAAGGTAGTCTTCGACTGGGGCAATCCCATGCTCGAGTGCAGGATTCAGACCTTTAAGTTCCCCGGTCAGTTCGGCACCCATATCGACTTCCCCGGCCATTTCGTCAAAGGGGCGCCTCTGTCGGATGCCTTCGGCGTCATGGACGCGGTCTTTCCGCTGTGCGTCGTCGACATCACGAAGAAGGTCGCGGCCGACTGCCATTACGCTGTGACGGCGCAGGATATCCGTGACTATGAAGCTGAATACGGTCCCATCCCGGACGGCGCTTTCGTCGCTCTCCGAACCGACTGGTATAAGAACTGGCCTGATATGAACGCGCTCTCCGGTATCGCCGAAGACGGCAGCGAGAATTTCCCCGGATGGTCTCTGGAGGCACTTCGCTATATCTATGAGGAACGCAACGCCGCAGCCAACGGTCACGAGGCGCTCGATACCGATGCTTCGGCGGAAGCGGCGAAGGCTGGAGATCTTGCCTGTGAACGCTATGTCCTGGAGAAGGGCAAGCTCCAGGTGGAAGTGCTCCGCAATCTGGATCAGGTCGCTCCTGCCGGAGCGGTCCTGTTCGTCGCGTGGCCACGAATCGAAGGCGCGGTCGGACTGCCTGTGAGATGCTGGGCCGTGACCGAATAACAGAGTGTTTCTGCCGCTCCGGAGGATGCTGTCCTCCGGAGCTTTTTCATTGTGACGGCCGATTCCCCCTCAAATCGCTGCTTTTCGCTTAACAATGTGAAAAATCCCGTATTTTAGGGCTAAACATGAGTTAAGTCAACTTGACATCCATCAACAGCTCTGATAGATTCAAGTTGCGGTATATTTAGATGGAGGCCGGAAAGATGGACATTGATTATCGTGAAGCGATGAAACTGAAAAATCAGCTTTGCTTTCCCCTATATATCGGGACTCGAAGCGTGATCAGTCTGTACACGCCTTTGCTCAAACCTTATGGGCTGACTTATACCCAGTATCTGATCTTCCTCGTGCTCTGGGAAAAGGACGGACTTGCCGTGGGCGAGATCGGTTCCAAACTCGGGCTCGACAACGGGACGCTGTCGCCGCTGCTGAAGAAGATGCAGAAAGCCGGGTATATCGACAAGCAGAGGAGCGATAAGGACGAACGTGTCGTTCTGATCACCCTGACAGCGGAAGGCAAAGCGATTCAGAAGAAGCTGAAGGACGTCCCGACAAAGATCCGGGAAGGCATCTGCCTGCCGCAGGAGAAGATCGGTCAGATCGTTGCCCTGATGCAGGAACTGACAGAGAGCATCGGTGCACGCAAGGCAGGCTTCACCGAAGACGATCTGTAAAATCGACCCGAAAAGCTGTACGGATTTTCCGTACAGCTTTTTCTTTTAAGCTCCGATTAAGGCTGCGCGGATACAATGTGCCTGAAAACAGACAAGGAGTGTGACAGACATGACCCATATCCTGTTCGCACATAACGACCGCAAAGCGTTCTCCGGATGCGGAAAACAGACGCTGCCCTTCGGAAAGCCGGAAACATCAGGAGAAGACATCCGTCCCACATCAAGGCCTGTGACTGAGGACACTGCTGTCACAGTCCGGACCGCTCAGGCAGTCACGGTCATGCAGCGCTATGAAGTCAAATACGTCCTCAGCGCGGACCAGACTGTTTTGCTGCGGGAAAGGCTCCGGGGCCATATGGAAGAAGATGCATACGGAAAGACTTCCATAGCTTCTCTGTATTATGACACTCCGGACCGCCGCTTGATCCGGATGTCCGTCGAGAAGCCTGACTTCAAGGAAAAGATCCGTCTTCGCAGTTACGGTCTCGCGACAAAAGAATCTCCCGTATACCTGGAACTCAAGCGCAAGGCATACGGGATCGTATACAAAAGACGGGTGCAGTCCACGATACCCAGGGTGGAAACGTTCTTCTCGGGGAGAAACGACATCTGCTCCGAAGGCCAGATCGGCCGTGAGATCCGTTACTGCCGTGATTTCTACAGGGACCTCGTTCCCTCATGCCTCATCATCTATGACCGGACGGCCTATTACGAACCCGGAGGCGATCTCAGACTCACGATCGACGAGAATCCCCGTTACCGGGCAGAAGATCTGGCTTTGGACGTTTCCATGGAGGGCAAGAGCCTCCTTGAACCCGGTCAGACGATCCTGGAGATCAAGATCCAGGATGCCATGCCGCTGTGGCTGGCCGGCATCCTGTCGGAAGGGAAGATGCGCAAAAGCAGTCTTTCCAAATACGGAGAAGCCTATCGCCGGCAGATGGCGAAGGCTCAATGAAAGGAAGGTGAGTTCCATGTTCGATTCCATCTATTCCGCGACGGTGACGGCGGCCCAGTTCTTCCTGATGTCGGGAGTGAGCATCGGGGCGGGCGTGCTGTATGCTTGGATCATGTCCCTGCGTGTGCGCTCCTCAAGGAGGTTTTTCATCGTCGTCTCTCTGCTGCCTTTCATTGTATCGTCGGTCATCACCTTTGTGAACGGAAACATCGGGGCGGGCGTTGCGATCGGAGGAGCGTTCGGACTCATCCGGTTCCGTTCCGCTCCGGGTTCCGCGGAGGAGATCGCGGCGATCCTCATCGCCATGGGCTCCGGCATCGCGTTCGGAATGGGTTATGTGGGGTATGGGGTCGCAATCCTTCTGAGCCTTGCGCTGCTGTACGTACTGCTTTCGTCCCTGCATCTGTTCGAGGACCGTACTGCGTCCAGGGACAGGCTCCTGCGTGTGACGATCCCGGAGTCCCTGGAGTATTCCGACGTATTCGATGATACTTTTGCCCGCTACCTTTCCTTCTCGGAGAACGTGGGTGTCAAGACGACAGGGATGGGTTCCATGTTCCGCCTTTCCTTCCGGATCCGTATGAAGGATCCCAAAGAAGAGAAGGCCTTCATCGACGAGCTCCGTACGATGAACGGTAATCTGGAGATCGCCGTTCTTCCCTACAGTGAGCAGACGGGTCAGCTGTAAACGGATCGGCTTGCAGACCCACGGGGATCTGCAGAAGACAGGCAAACGGGCCTGCGGCAACGCAGGCCTTTTTTCGGCTTCGGCTTCCCAGAGAGGGCAAAAGGAAGTATAATAGGAAGCAGAAAACACGGCGGGAACGGGTTTCCCGCAGAAAGGAGTCCCTTTGGGATGGCCGGGAAACGCTTTCGGATCTCTACCTTCCAGACGATCTCTCTGAGCTTTCTCATCCTGATTGCCGCCGGGACCGCGCTGCTCATGCTGCCGGCCGCCAGCTTGGAAGCGGGGAGCGCTCCTTTCTTTGACTGCCTTTTCACCGCTGCTTCTGCCTCCTGCGTCACGGGTCTCGTCGTAAGAGACACGGCGACGTCATGGACGCCTTTCGGACAGACGGTGATCTTCTTCCTGATCCAGATCGGCGGCATGGGCGTCGTGACGGCCGCCGTCGCGACCTCGTTCCTCTCGGGCAGAAAGATCGGCCTCATGCAGCGTACGACGATGCAGGAAGCGCTTTCGGCTCCTCAGGTCGGCGGCATCATCCGCCTGACCCGCTTTATCCTCGTGACCACAGCGGCAGTGGAAGCCATAGGCGCGTTCCTGCTCTTCCCGGTCTTCGGAAGCCGTTTCGGCGTGCTGAAGGGCCTGGGCATGGCGGTGTTCCATTCCGTGTCGGCCTTCTGCAACGCCGGATTCGATCTCATGGGAGAGACGGGAGCCTTCTCTTCGCTCACGTCTCTGTCACAGCACCACTGGACGAATGCGGTCATCATACTGCTCATCACGATCGGCGGGATCGGCTTCCTTACCTGGGACGACGTGCGTCAGCACGGATTCCGGTTTCGCCGCTACAGGATGCAGAGCAAGATCATCCTTGTGACTTCGGCGGCTCTTGTCCTGATCCCGTTCCTGTATTTCCTGTTCTACGAATTTCAGGATCTGCCTTTCGGGCACCGTATCTGGCCGGCCCTGTTCCAGAGCGTGACGCTTAGGACGGCGGGGTTCAATACGGTCGATCTGACAAAGATCAGCGGGAGCGGCCAGGCGCTTATGATCTTCTGGATGCTGGTCGGCGGGTCCCCCGGATCGACGGCGGGCGGCATGAAAACGACGACTCTGGCGATCCTGATCCTGGCGGCCCGCTCCGTGCTCATGCGCAGGGAACATGTGGAGTGCTTCGGAAGAAGGATCGAGGATGTGTCCGTCCGGCATGCCGTCGCGATCGTGCTGCTGTACTTTATCCTGGCTTTGACAGCCGCCATGGTCATCAGCCAGATCGACGGCCTTCCGCTTCTGACCTGCCTTTTCGAGACCGCTTCCGCGGCGGGAACCGTAGGGCTGACGCTGGGTATCACCGGGAGCCTCGGGACCGTTTCGAGGATCCTGATCATCCTTCTTATGTTTTTCGGCCGCGTAGGCGGCCTGACCCTGATCTACGCCATGCAGTCGCCTGTGAGGGGCGGGCAGGGCGCGCTTCCCGTTGAGAAGATCACCGTGGGATAAGGAGAAAAGATGAAATCCATACTTCTGATCGGCCTGGGGCGCTTCGGCCTCGGCGTCGCGAAAAAACTGAACGACCTGAATCACCAGGTGATGGCGGTGGATTCGGATGAGGAACGTGTGAACCGAGTCCTTCCCTACGTCACCAACGCCCAGATCGGCGACAGCAGGGACGAAGCTTTCCTGGGCAGTCTGGGCGTGGACAATTACGACGTATGCTTCGTCTGCATCGGTGATGACTTCCAGAGCTCTCTGGAGACGACGTCCCTCCTGAAGGAACTCGGCGCCCGCCACGTGGTGGCCAGAGCTTCGAGCGCCGTCCACCGCAAGTTCCTTCTGAGCAACGGAGCGGATGAAGTCGTGTATCCGGAAGAACAGCTGGCAGAGTGGGCCGCGATCTGCTTCACTTCCGACCAGATCCGTGATTTCGTGAAACTGGACGGGGAGTATGCAATCTATGAAGTCGCCGTTCCCGAGGAATGGAGAGGCCGGAGCGTGGGACAGCTCGATATCCGCAAACGCTACGGGCTGAACCTGCTCGTCGTCAAGGAACCCGGACGCAGCAGCACGGTCGTGACTCCGGATACGATCTTCCAGCCCGGGCAGACCGTTCTGACCCTGGGACGCTGGCGCGACGTGCAGAAATGCTTCCGGATCTGACAGGCCGCTGATCCCGGATCGCCGGTGTTTTCACCGCTCTTGCGGCAGAGACGCCGAACTGGTACAATGAAATCGGTCCTGTGAACAACCGACAGGGAAATGGGAGGCCAGATGGAAAAGCGAAAGGTCCATTCGATCCTTTGGGATCTCGTGGCGGTGTCAGTATTCACCGCCCTGTTTTCCCTTGTCATGCCGTTCGTATGTCTGGCCCCGATCCTTGCCCTGACGCTGGATTTCAGGAGCGGACGCGTGAGCGCGACCGTGACCATGAGCGTCACGGCCCTGGCGGTCGGCGGATTCTTCTACGGCACGCTGGGCCTTCTGGCTGCCGGCGTGGCAATCCTGTGTGCCGTCGGATGTCACTTTATGAAACGGGCCAAAATGTCCCATATGGACGGTCTCCTGTATGCGCTCATCGGCGCTGAGACCTTGTCCGTGGCTGCGGTCTTCTTCCTGACGAGGAGCGCAGGGGACCTGCCGTCGCTCCTTGTAGAGGAGTTCAAGACGCTCATGCTCCAGAATCCGGATTCGTTCCGGAACAATCTCGCCATGTTCGCGATGATCGCCCAGGAGGGGATATCCGTAGATATGACGGCGAAACTCCAGACCTATACGGCCATGGATTTCGACAAGCTCCTGAGCCTCGCTGAACCGATCCTGCTGGATTCCGTAACGATGCTCATGCCCTGCGCCGTGTTCCTGTTCGGCCTGCTGGCAGGGGATGCCGCCTGGCTGGCCGGCGGGTATGCGCTGCGCAACACGCAGGACGGAGAATCCCATCCTTCCGCACCTCCGAAATTCTCGGACTGGGCGATCCCCAGACCGCTTGCGATCACACTGCTCATCGCATATCTCGTGACGCTGATCCTGCCCTCGAACGCTTCGGGTGCCATGACGATCGCCGTCACGCTGATCCACATCTTCGGCTGGATCGTCTTCTGGTTCCTGGGTGAGGCGGCTCTCGCGTTCTTCCTGGAACGCAGGCACGTCCGGACGTTCGGACGCTGGGCCTGGAGCATAGGGCTGACGCTGGTCCTTCCGGGGGCTCTGTTCTTCTTCGGGCTCTTCGACACCGCGTTCCGGATGCGGGAGAATCTGAGAAGGAACGAAGAGATCGCCAAACAGATCCTGGAACAGGCCCAGGAACAGGCCCGTCAGCGGCATGAAAGGGAGGCTTCCCACATCCACAGTCCCTACAGTCAGGAGGGAACGGACAGGAAGGATGAGGATGAGCCTCGTGACGACAACGACAAGGGGGATGATGAAACATGAAAGTGATTTTACTTGCAGACGTCAAAGGCAGCGGAAAAAAGGGTGACATCCTGAACGTTTCCGACGGCTATGCCCGCAATTTCCTGTTCCCCAGGAAACTTGCGGTCGAAGCCAACGCTTCCAATATCTCGAATCAGGAGAAGCATCTCTCCGCACAGAAACACAGGCAGGCACTGGAAGAGGAAGCCGCAAGGCAGCTGGCCGCCCGTCTGAAGAACCTGGGCGTGAAGGTGTCTCTGCGGGTCGGCAAGGACGGAAAGGCATACGGTGCTGTTTCGAACACCCAGATCGCCGACGCTCTCAAGGAGCAGTACGGTGTGGAAGTCGACCGCAAGAAGATCGTCATGAAGGAGCCCATCCGCGAAGTGGGCGAAGGAACAGCGCAGGTCAAGGTCTATGCCGGGATCAGCGCGGACATCAAGGTCATCGTGGAGGCGGAGGCTTAAATGAGCCAGACGGCAGGCGGGAGCCCCAGGGTCGCCCCGCATAATCTGAACGCCGAGAAGTCGGTCCTGTGCGCCATGATGCTGTCGCAGGAGGCGGCATCTGAGGCTTACCATATCCTGAAAACGGACGATTTCTACTTCGAAGCGCACCGGATGATCTTCTCGGCCATGTCCAGGCTGCAGGAGAACAGTCAGCCCGTGGACTTCATCACCGTGAGCGAGATCCTCGACCGGGAGAACCGGATCGGGGCCGTGGGCGGATACGACTATCTCTCGGAGATCAACAGTTTCCTGCCTTCCGCCGCTCATGTCGCGGATTATATCGAGATCGTATACCAGAGGAGCATGCTCCGCCGGCTGATCGCTGCGGCGAACGGGATCCTGGAAGACTGTTACGGAGACAGACCGGTCTCGGAAGTCATGGAAAGGGCTGAAAAAGCGATCTTCGCCCTGTCCCAGGCGCGCCAGAGCAAGAATTTCGTCAAGATCCGCGAAGCGATCGACAAGGCGCTCGAAAGGGTCGAGATGCTCAGTGAGGATCCCAACGCCATGCTGGGCATCCGTACGGGCTTCGTGAAGCTGGACGAATGGCTTTCCGGCCTCAAACCTTCCGAACTCGTTCTCCTTGCGGCCCGTCCTTCCATGGGTAAGACGGCTTTCGCGCTGAACATCGCGCAGCAGGCAGCCAGGATGAACGCGGACGCGACGATCGCGATCTTCTCCCTGGAAATGCCCTACGAGGACATCGCCGCGCGCATGCTGGCAAACGTCGGCAATCTGCCCCTGCAGAACCTGCGTACGGGACGTCTTGCCGGTTCGGAATGGAACAAGCTGACGAACGCTACAGGCATCCTGGGCCCCTGTTCCATTTTCATCGACGATTCCTCTGACGTGAACGTCGTGGAACTGCGGTCCAAATGCCGCAGGCTCCAGATGGAGCACGGCCTGAACCTCATCATCATCGACTATCTGCAGCTTCTCAGCGGAACGGGGAACAGTACCCGTTCGGAAGAGAGCCGTCAGCAGGAGATCTCCGCGATCACCCGCATGCTGAAAGTCACGGCCAGAGAACTGAACGTGCCGATCCTCGTCCTTTCCCAGCTTTCCCGTGCTCCGGAACGCCGGGCCGACCACAGGCCCCAGCTTTCCGACCTGCGTGATTCCGGTGCCATCGAGCAGGACGCAGACGTCGTCATGTTCCTTTACCGCGACAGCTATGGAAATTATGCCGCGGGAGAGAACGGGGAAGCGCGCGTGAACGCACTGAACCCTAACGAAGCGGAAGTCCTCGTAGCCAAGAACAGGAACGGTCCCACAGGAACCGTCAAAGTCATCTGGGACGCGGAAAGCGCGTCTTACGTCAATCCGCCGGAGGATCTCCGCGGGTTCGGGAATTACGAAGAGTGATCCCGCCTGTTCCGGGACATGAAAAAGCGCAGCATACGCTGCGCTTTTTTTCGATCTTTGATTATTCTTCTTCGTCTTCTTCGTCGTCCAGTTCACCGTTCAGGAACTTGCCGGCGTACTCCAGAACTTCGGGCTCGAGTTCGGGATCTACGGGGATCAGGTCTTCGTTTTCGTCGTCCACGGGTTCAACCTTCATGACGAACACGTCGACTTCCTCGGGGACTTCGTCGGAATCTTCATCCAGATCCGCCGTATCCGCCAGGATCGCGTATTCCTGTCCGTCATAGAAGAAATAGTCCAGGATCTCCAGATCCACGGTCTCGCCGTTGTCGTCTTCGAAAGTTACGATATTGTCACGGTCTTCGCTCATGTGAGGCCTCCTCGTTCTTTTGATTTATTCTACACCCGGACGCGGGGATTCGCAACCCACCTGCGCCGGTGCCAGGGCGATGAGTTCGGTCAGACGGTCTGTCTGCCAGGGGATGAGGAATACCGGATGCCCGTTTTCCGCCATTACGGTCTTCCATTCCTCCAGGTGATCCGGCCATGCGTTCCCGATCAGTATGCAGTCCGCACCGTGTCCGGCATTCTCCGGGGAGGGACAGGGGGAAAGGACTGTACCGGGACCGCCCGCCTCCGTATGTCCCGCGAACGTCAGGACCGGACGGCTGCCCGCGGCGTCCTTCACTTCTCTGTATTCGTTCCGGAGCGTCTCCCTGAAACTGTCGGGAAGAACGGGTGAAGTCCGGTCGTCTTTGAGGTACAGATCGCATTCCGCTTCCGTGCAGGCTGCCAGCGCTTCCCGGTAAAAGGGTTCCAGCTGACGCAGGGCTTTTCTGAGGGCGGCTGGTTCTTCTTGCTTTGTCTTTTCCAGGTAGTCCGCCGAAACGAATTCACGGACCAGCATTTCCAGGGGCGAAGGGGGAAGGACAGCGGCGAGCAGGTCGCCGGCTTCCAGACGGGAACGCGCGTCGCGGGCGGGGTAATGCTCAGCGACCGCGATGAGGTCCGTCAGATGGAGCCCCAGTTTTTCCCAGTGATGAGGGCGGAAACAGTATTCCGTCTCGTTTTCCCAGGATCCTCCGCGCAGGACCTGCGTCCGCTTCAGCGATCCGGAGGGAAGCACGAGCGTCTGGGTCCTTCTGAGACCTTCTCTGCCTTCAGGTGCGCCGAAAAGATAAGCACTGTGGGGATGTTCCCGGTGATAGGCGGGTACGGTCCGGAAGATCCCGAATCCAAGGCTCCTGAGATAGCCGCAGCGGTCTTCGGGGGGATCCAGGATATAGACGGCGCGTCCGGACGCGCGGTCCCGCAGGGCTGCGGTCAGCTCTTCGAGCGGCATGGATCCTCCTTTCTTCGTCGCGCGGTGATGCAGGAACGACTGATTATACCATATTTCGGGGAAAAAGGAAATGCCCGCGCAGGTCTACGCGGACATGGGATCGATCCGGACCAGGGAAAGCATCCTTTCGAAGTCCTCCGGGTCGAAATCACCGGTATAGGGTGAGAGAGCGCTGGCGGCGGATGCCGCGAGGGCTGTGCGGAAACGGTCTTCGACGGGAAGCCTCCTGGCATAGCCCACGGCGAATCCCGCAAGCATGACATCGCCGCAGCCGACGGTGTTGCGGGGCTCGATGACGGGAGGCGTGCCCCGGAAAGATCCGTCCGAACAGAGGAGCACCGCTCCCTCGGCACCCATGGAAACGACCGGGCAGGCGACGCCTGCGCCATGCAGTTCTTTCAGGGCCTGAAGGATGTCCGGGAAGCTTCCGGCATTCCGTCCCGTCACCGCGGATATCTCGTCTGTGTTCGGCTTGACGAGCGTGGGGAGAGCCCGGATCCCGGAGACGAGCCTCTCCCCGGAGGCGTCCAGGAGGACAGGGATCTCCCTTTCTCTGCAGAGCGCGATGAGCCGGGGATAGGCGTCGGCCGGAACGCCCTGCGGTGCGCTCCCGCTGATCGTGACGGCGTCCGCGGAGGGCAGACGGTCCGTGAAATCTTTCAGGAAACGTTCCCAGTCATGGGGGGAGACAGGAGCACCGGGTTCGAGAAATTCCGTGGACCGGCTGCGGGATGCGTCCCAGACGTTGATGCAGCTGCGTGTCTCGGAATCCGTATGCGTGAAGGCGGACGTGACGCCGGATCCTTCCAGAAGGCTTTCCAGGTACTGTCCGTTGAAGCCTCCGAGGAAGCCCATGGCCGTCACGGGTTCACCCAGCCGGGCGGCGGCACGGGAAACGTTGAGCCCCTTTCCGCCGGGCGTGTTCCTGCATTCCCGGACACGCATGACCGTATCGTCCGTCAGCGCGTCGACCAGATACAGCTTGTCGATCGAAGGATTCAGTGTGACTGTCAGGATCATGGGAACGCCTCAGTCATTGACCAGCATGACCTTGCCGTGCACGGAAGCGGGATCGTCATAGAGACGGAACGCTTCCCAAGCCCGGCTGAGAGGATATTTCCGGAAGATGAATCCCGGATCGAACTTCAGTTCTCCTGTGCCGAAGCAGTGGGAGGTGAGTTCCCATTCTTTCCCCGGGAAGGGAGCGGAGTAACTCATCCAGCTGCCGGTCAGGTAGAATTCCTTGCGGTTCATGTTCTCCCATTCTCTGGGGGTAAAGGTCAGATCCGTGTGCGGCGTGCCGATGAAGGTGACGTGGCTCTTGTTGCCCGCGATCTCGAAGCAGATCCTGTCCGTCACGGGATTGCCTGCGGTCTCGAACACGTGATCGAAACCGGCACCTCCCGTCAGGTCCATGGCTTTCTCCAGCCAGCCTTCCTCACGGGTGTTGACGGTATCCGTCGCCCCCATGCGTCTTGCGAGGGCCAGACGGCTCTCGTCCACGTCGAAGACAGCGAGCTGTCTCGCGCCGAAGATCTTCGCCCACTGGGCGGTGAAGATCCCGATCGTTCCGCATCCCACGACCGCCGTCCTGCCTCCGCCGGAATACTGTCCCTGCAGGATCCCGTGGAGCGCCACCGTCGAAGGCTCGAACATGGCCGCCTGTTCATAGGGGACGGAGGGATCATACTTTACGGCGTTCGCTTCGGGGATCACGACGTATTCCGCGAAACTGCCCTGTTCCCGGCTTCCGATGAAGCTGTAGTGACGGCAGAGGGAGTAGTTGCCCTTCTGGCAGTCGGGACAGGCACGGCAGGGAAGGAGCGGAGCGCCGCTCACGGTGTCGCCGGTCCGGACTTTCGTCACGCCTTCGCCGGTCTCAACGACGTCGCCGGCGAATTCGTGACCCAGGACGATGGGGTAGAAATGGGCGCCGTTGTGCAGGACGCGGGGCACGTCGCTCCCGCAGATGCCTGTCGCACGGACGCGGACCATGACCTGTCCGGGGCCGCAGACGGGTGTGGGCCAGTCTTCATAGCGAAGATCCCGGTTGGCGTGGAGTACGGCTGCTTTCATCTTGATCTCCTCTTTTCATGAAAAATGGGTCCGAGGGCGGCGGTCAGCCGCCTGTATTCCCCGTAGGCGTTCTCATAGATCTCCCGGCGGCGTGCGTCGGGTTCATAGGTCTTCAGGATCCGGATGCCGCGTACGGCCTCCTCCGCGTCCTTCCAGACGCCTGTCCCGAGGCCCGCAAGGATGGCGGCGCCCCAGGCAGTGGCCGTGTCTGCCTGCGGGACTTCCAGGACGTGCCCTGTGACGTCCGCCTTGATCTGCATCCATACGCTGCTCCTGCAGGCGCCTCCCATGGACCGCAGGACATCCGCCACGGCGCCTGCCGACTCGGCCGTCTCCAGATTGTGACGCAGGGCAAAAGCGGTGCCTTCCATGACGGAACGGATCATCTGAGGAAGGGATGCGGAGAACCCGAGTCCGTAAAACACGGCTTTCGCGTCCGGATCCCACAACGGGCTCCGTTCACCAGCCATGAAGGGAAGGAAGCGTACGCCGCCGGAACCCGGTTCCGCCTTTTCAGCAAGATCGCTCATGGCTTCGAAGGAAAGCCCGGGACAGAGCTCTTCCCTGAACCAGCGGAGCGCTCCGCCTCCTCCCGTCGTACCGCCCTGGAGGAGCCAGCGGTCCGGGACGACGTGGGGGGAGAGGATGAGATCCGGATGGGAGCGGCAGACGTCGAGGCAGATGCTCATGCCTCCGGCCTGACCGCCCTGCTCCTGGGTCTGGCCGGCGTTCACGACGCCGACGCCCAGTGTCCCGCAGGCAGCGTCCAGACCGCCCGCGACGACGGGCGTGCCTTCCGCGAGCCCCGTGAGGGACGCGGCTTCGGCCGAGACGGTCCCTGCGATCCCGCTGCAGGGCAGGATATCGGGAAGAAGGGAGACCCGGAGGCCCAGGTCTTCCGCGAGGGCCCTGTCCCAGGTCCCGCGGGCGGGATCGAAACAGTGCCAGCCGTATCCCTGGGAAAGATCCTGGGTGGCTTCACCGGTAAGACGGAAGACGATATAGCCGTTGGACTGAAGGACCTTGTCGGTCTCCCGGTACAGTTCGGGATGTTCCTTTTTCATCCAGAGGACTTTGGGAAGCGTATATCCGGGCATGACGGGATTCCCGGAAACGGAGAAGATCCGGTCTTTTCCGGCCAGTTTCACCAGTTCGGAGCAGACGTCCGCTGCGCGCAGATCGGTCCAGATGGGAGAGGGAAGGAGCGCATTCCCGTCCCTGTCCACGGCAGCCATGGCCCAGCTCTGGCCGTCCACTCCGACGCCTGCGATCCCGGCGGGATCCGCGCCGCTTTTTTCCAGGACTTCACGGACTGAGCGTACCGCGGCGTCCCACCAGACGTCCGGATGCTGTTCGGCCTGTCCGGGGGCGGGATAGGTCACAGGATAGGAGACTTCCGCAGACGCGGCGACGCTGCCGTTTTCACGGAATAGGGCGGTCTTGCAGGCGGACGTGCCGATATCGATCCCCAGGAGCAGCGTTTCCACGTCAGGCCTTCCCTTCGCTGCCGCAGAGACGGATGAGTTCCTCGACGCGGGCTTTGACGGCCTGCCTTGCGGCACCCAGGTATTTTTTGGGATCGATGGTCCCGGGATGCTCCGCAAGCCAGGCTTCCACGGCCTTCGTGAAGGCGATGCGCAGATCCGTCGCATAATTGACTTTGCTGATGCCTCTCTCGATGCAGGCTTTCACGGTATCGACGGGCACGCCGCTCGTCCCGTGAAGGACCAGCGGATTGGGCACCCGCGCCGCGATCTCCTCCAGACGGGCGAGATCCAGTTTGGGCTCGGATTTATAGACGCCGTGCGCCGTGCCGATGGCGGGAGCCAGCGAGAACACGCCCGTACGGGCGACGAATTCCTCCGCCTGGGCGGGATCCGTGTAGGAGATGCCGGCGGCATGGGTGTCTTCCTTGCCGCCCACCGTCCCGAGTTCGGCTTCGACCGGGATGTCCCCGGCCATCTCGATGACGCTCTTCGTCAGGGCGATGTTCTCTTCGAAAGGAAGAAGGGATCCGTCGATCATGAGGGAGGTGTAGCCTTCCTCCGCGCAGATCCTGGCCCGTTCGAAGGAATCGCCGTGATCCAGATGCAGGGCTGCGGGGATCGGGGCGGCGGCCGCCATGCGGGAGACCATCCCGGCGAAAACGCGGGGAGGCGCATAATTGAGCGTTCCGGGCGTCGTCTGGATGAGCACGGGGGAACGAAGCTCGGACGCGGCTTCGAGCACGGCCTGGACCATCTCCATGTTTTCCACGTTGAAAGCGCCTACGGCGAAGTGCTCTGCTCTGGCACGGAGAAGAAGTTCTCTGCTGGATACGAATGACATGATGACTCCTTTGCTGTCCGGAACGGATGCCGGACTCGGACGTTGACGCCCTCATTGTACACCCGGCCCCGGCGCTCCGCAAGGGCGGGAACTGAAAGAATACAGGGGGAAAAGCCCGGCCGGCCGGGCTTTTCCCCGGGTTATGGGGTGCGTATCAGCGCAGGATCTCTTCGATCACGCGGCCGTCGGTATCCGGCATGGAGAGCCCCAGACTGGCGGCCACCGTCGGCGCGATGTCTACGATGCCGGCGCGGTCGGCACGGGCACCGGGACGGATGCCGGGACCGAAGGCGAGAAGTGTCGGCTGAGGCCCCTTTTCCGGGAGATAGCCGTGCGTCCCGTGTGCGGTCTTGTAGTCGGACGTATCCGCCGCGGAAAGAACGGGTCCGGTGAAACGGTTGCCGAACGAATAACGGCCGTCCGTTTCCAGAACGAAGGAGAATCCGCCGGAAAGATGCTCGAGACGGGCCGTTTCCTCTTCGGTAAAGACCCTCTCGATCCCGTAGACGCCTTCCCTGCGGGCGGCGTCCAGCACGCTGAACGTCTCTTCGCGCAGGGCCCTGTCCGCGGGATCGCTGAGCCAGACCTGACAGGAAGCGCCCATGGACTTGCAGATGGCCCGGTAGCCTTTCAGAGTGCCGTCGGGATCCACGTCGATGAGCCCCGCGCGGGCGAGAAGGACGTTGGGATGGACACTGCCTGCAAAGTCCATCTGCCCGTGATCGCTGACGACGAAAACGTTCGTTTCCTCTCTGATCCCAGCGACGTCGAGAGCCTGCAGCATATCGGCAAGCCAGACGTCACACTCGTGCAGTCCGTGGATCACTTTGTCGGAGAAGATGCCGGTCTCGTGCCGGTACGCGTCAATGTTGGCGGGATGGACCATGGTCAGGTTGGGACGGTGTTCACGGATCAGGTCGTCCGTGCAGGCGAAGACGAATTTTTCGAAAAACGGATGCTGCCTCTGGTGCCCGAGGACCATGTGGATATGCCGGCGAACTGTCTCCAGCGTGTCCGGATCCGTGCCGGATTCGGCGAAACACTCCACGGGATCCCCGTCCGGTTCCTGCGGCCAGTACTCGTTGATGAGCCAGTCGACATGGGGGTGGTTCCCCGTGACCGGCCAGAACACCGAACAGGTCGTGAGCCCGGCGGCCTTGGCGGCGTCGAAAATGTCCGGAACGCGGACGATGTCGTTGAAATGCTCCCACTTGGAGGAGACTTCGCCCAGGATCGTCTGCTCGTTGTTGATGACGCCGTGGCGGTCGGGCCAGCAGCCCGTACGCATGGTCGTGTGGGCCGGATAGGTGATCGTGGGGTAGACGGAACGCATCTCTCTGACGACGGCGGCGTCGTTCCATACGGATCCGAAGGCGGGGAGCCTGCGGAGGATTTCCAGGTCCTCATAGACCATGGCGTCCTCGGAGATGACGAGTGCGTATTTACCTGTTTTCATGTTCCCACCGGGGACGCGCCTTGCGCGTCCTTTTCCTTTCGTGAGCTCTTGTGCGTGACCGATCTTATTGTATTCCCGTCCCGCCAGGTCCGCAAGCGATAAAAGGAACACTGAAAGATGCAGCCAACAGCGGTTTTTGTCCGAAAGGTGCCCACAGCCGCTTCTGCAGGTTGAAAGATAATGCGTTTCATACTATAATAATAGAATGAGATATCAGGCCGGCGTAAGGGATCGGAACGTGTCCGGGACCGCGCAGACAAGGCCTTTCATCCTGACAGGAACCTGAGGAGGTACTCTTCTTGGCTAGAGATACAGACACCCGAAGCAGCCGCAGAAGCCGCGGCAGTTCTTCCTCCAGAAGTGCTGCGCCTGCACAGACCAGAAATTCGGGCGGGAACGGCCGTACCGGAAAATTCTGGGATCTTCTGATCATCGTGGCGCTCCTGATCGTAGCTGTGCTTCTCGTGAACCGGATCGTACGCGAGAACAGGGAAACGGCGGCAACGGATACGGATGCGGCCGCGGCCGCACATATCCCCGTGATCACGGAGATCATGGCCTCCAACCGTTCCGCTCTCGTGAGCGACAACGGTGAGACCTACGACTGGTTCGAAGTGACGAATACCGGTGCGGATCCTCTGGAACTCAGAGGGTTCATGATCACGGATTCCCTGGAGAAGCCCCTGCGCTATACCTTCGGCGACTCTGTGCTCGCTCCCGGACAGTCCGTCGTCATCTTCTGCGGAGGTCCCGAATACGCCGGCGTCGAAGGCTTTGCGCCTTTCCGCATGAAGGCTTCCGGCGAAGCGCTCTACGTCCTGAACAGCTACGGCGACGTGCTGTCCGCCGTGGACGTCCCGGCCATGGCGCCTGATACTTCGTATGCCCTGAACACGGCGTCCAACGAGTGGTACATGACGGAGCAGTACACGCCCGGTTATCCGAACACCCAGGACGGCTGGAACCAGTTTATGGCGACCCGCCGCGTCGAGAATCCCGACGTACTCATCTGGGAAGTCATGACGTCCAACAAGATCACCTGCTCGACCCGCAGCGGCGATTACTACGACTGGGTCGAACTGCATAACATGACGGACCAGCCCATAGACCTGAAGGACTGGGGACTTTCCGACAGCGAGAGCGACCTGCGCAAATACGTGTTCGGCGAGACCGTCATCGAGCCTAACGGTTATCTTCTCATCTTCTGCAACAAGGAAGGCTACGGCGTGGAAGGGGAGATCGTGGCCCAGTTCGGCCTGAATTCCCTCAAGGAATCCGTGGTGCTCTCCAATCCGAAAGGCCAGATCGTGGACAGCGTGACCGTGGAGAGGATCCAGTCCGACAATTCTTACGGACGCGTGTCCCGCGACATGTTCAAAACATTCACCAAGCCCACGCCCGGATATCCGAACACGGACGACGGGTACCAGGCATTCCAGACCGAGGCGAATGCCCGCAGGGCCCCCGGCGTGCTCATCAACGAGGTCAAGACGATCGCGGACGAGTACGTGACGGATGAAGCCGGCAATCCCGTGCCCTGGGTGGAACTCACGAACAACTCGGCGGATACGCTGAATCTGAAGGGCTATGGGATGACCAACAGCGCCAAGCATATCGGCCTGTGGACCTTTCCGTCCGTTTCCATCGCTCCCGGACAGAAACTCCTCGTCTTCACCGACGGCAGCGGGGATTCTTCGGCCGGAGAACTCCATACGAATTTCAAGCTCAAAGTCTCCGGCGGCGACGTCCTCATCATCTCTGACGCGGAAGGCAGGATCCTGGATTCTTGCATGGTGGACCGGATCCCTGAGACCATGAGCTACGGAAGGCCTAAGGATCAGCGCAGCTTCGCCTATCTCATGTCTCCTTCGCCCCGTTCGGACAACAATGGGAGCTATGCCGGCGCCAAGTGCGATCAGCCGGCTTTTTCGCTCGCTACGGGCAACTATGTGTCCGCCCAGCAGCTCGAGATCTTCGTGCCTGAGAATACGACCGTCCGCTACACGCTGGACGGCAGCAAGCCTGGTGCCGATTCTCCCGTCTACGGCGGGCCCATCTCCATCGACAAGAACACGGTCGTCCGCGCGGCTTCCTTTCGCGACGGCTTCGTGACGAGTGAAGTCACGACCGAGACGATCTTCATCAACGAGCCCTTCGATCTTCCCCTCGTCAGCATCTCGGTCGATCCCAAAGAGATGTTCGACGAAATGGACGGCCTGTATATGCGCGGTCCCGACCAGACCTATCCCTACAACGGGTCCAACTTCATGAGCAACCGGGAACTGGAAGCCAATATCGAGCTTCTGGAAACGGACGGCACCGTCGGGCTCTCCACGGGATTCGGCCTCCGGATCTTCGGCGCGTTTTCCCGATATGAGGACAAGAAGAGCTTCGCCTGCATGTCCCGTCCCGTATGGGGGGACGAGAGGTTCCGCTATCAGATCTTCCCGGATCTCGCCAACACGAGCTACGATTCCTTTATCCTGCGCACGGGCGCTTCCGAATGGCACATGTCCATGATCCGTGACGTCGTCATTTCCAAGCTTGCGGCGCAGTACACCGATCTGGATGTCCAGGCATCCCGTCCCTGCATCGTCTTCATCAACGGAGAATACTGGGGCGTCTACTTCCTGCAGGAAAAGATCAATGCGAGCTATTTCGAGGATCATTACGGAGTGAGCAAATCCTCCGTCAATCTGCTCGTCGGCAACGGACGCAGCCGCTCCGAAGTCAAATACGGAAGCAACGCGTCCTATCTGGAACTCCTGAATTACTGCAAGGAGCACGATCTGTCCAACAGTTCGAACTATGAGTGGGTCAAGGCTCACATGGACGTGAAGAACTATGCCCAGTACGTCGCGACAGAGATGTACACGACGAACACCGATACAGGCAACATCAAGTTCTGGATGAGTGAGGAGTACGACGGACGCTGGCGCTGGATCCTGTACGATACGGACTGGGCGCTGCTTCGTCAGAACGCTCAGAAGAACTATACGGAAGAATACATCGATCCAAGAGGTCACGGCGTGGGCAACGGATTCGATACGGACATCATCATCGCGCTCCTGAAGAATCCGGAGTTCAAACAGCTCTTCCTGGAGACCTGCGCCTACATCACGAACACGGTCTATTCCGAGGAATCGCTCATCGGCATGGTGAATGAAGTCGCGGGACAGATCGATTCCTCGATGGAACGCGACAGAAACCGCTGGAGCCCCTGCGACCGTGAAGGCGGAACGATGGTGACCCTGAGCTACAAGGGGTGGCTGGCGAACGTGGAATCCATCCGGACCTTTGCCCGCACCCGGAGGGATTATTTCATCGAGGACGTGCAGCAGGATCTGCACGTGGGAGCTTCGCTCATCAGCGAGATATTCGGAGACTACTGACATGCAGCTGCGACACGAAGTCAAGTATTTCATCAGCTACGGAGAGTACCTGGTGCTTCGGGACAAGCTGATGGCGGCCATGCCCATGGACGAGCATTCCCTGAAGCAGAGCAGGGGCTATCACATCCGAAGCCTCTACTTTGACGACATCAACAATTCCGCCATGTGGGAGAAGATGGACGGCGTCCAGGACAGGCAGAAATACCGGATCCGGATTTACAACCTGAAGGATTCGCCCATCCACCTGGAGAACAAGATGAAGTTCTCCCAGATGACCGCCAAAGCGTCCTGCGCCCTGTCCAGGGATCTGACGGACGATATCCTGTCCGGCGACTGGACGCGCATCCCTCTGGGCGAGAGCCCCGTACTGGACGGGTTCTACGCGCAGATGCGCGCCAAGGTCCTGAGGCCCGTCGTCATCGTGGATTATTTCCGCGAAGCCTACGTCTATCCGGTGGGGAACGTGCGGATCACTTTTGACAAGGATCTGCATACGGGACTGTTTTCCCACGATCTCTTTTCGGGACGGTCAGCTCCCGTACCGGTCCTGGAGCCCGGACAGATGATCCTGGAAGTCAAGTATGACAACATCCTGCCGCCCCATATCCAGGGCATCCTGAACACAGTGAACGGCCAGCGTTCGGCCATATCCAAATACAGTCTTTGCCGCAGGTTCCACTGAGGCTTGAAGGAGGAAACATCCATGTTTTTCGACACCACTACCATCAAGGACATCGTGAAGGACACGACGACCGTCGCAGCGAACTCTCTGAACATCGGAGATCTGCTCCTCGCACTTCTTCTGGCATTCGTCATCGGGATGCTGATCTTCATCGTATACAAGCGCACCTATAACGGCGTCATGTATACCCGTTCCTTCAACATCTCCCTCGTCATGCTCATCATGGTGACGACGCTCATCATCCGCTGCATCACGTCCAACCTGACCCTGTCTCTGGGCATGGTCGGCGCCCTGTCCATCGTCCGTTTCCGTACGGCTGTCAAAGACCCCATGGATACGGTGTACATGTTCTGGGCGATTGCGGCCGGCATCTGCATCGGCGCGGGCACTTCCTTCTATATCTACGTGATCCTCGGCAGCCTCATCATCGGCGTGTTCCTGTACATCATGTTCCTGATCGGCGGCAAGGGCAACGCTGCCTATCTGCTCATCGTCCGCCACGACTTCGCGAGCGCTGACGCCGTGAACCATATGATCTCCCGTCTGCCCCGTCCCGCCCGCCTCAAGAGCAAGGCCGTGACGCAGAACGGCGTCGAGCTGACGATCGAACTCCGACTCACGGGTGAGAACACCAACCTCGTGAACGATTTCCTCCGCATCGAGGGCGTGTACGACGCGACGCTCATCTCCTATCAGGGCGATTATGCCGCCTGATGACCGCATATCCCGCACCGGGCTCTGAGCCCGGTGCTTTTATTTCAGATCTGATCCGGATAAAAGAAAAGCGGCGGAACCGTGTTCCGTCGCTTTTGTCTGTTTTCTGATTCGCTGCCGGCTCCGAGAAGAAAATCAGCGGGGCAGAGGGAATCCGCAGTGTTCGCAGAAACGCCCTTTTGCCGGACTGCCGCAGTGCGGGCAGAACCGGGTTTCAGGCCGAATCCCGGGCATCACTTTCATCTGAGTGCGTCCGGCTTCAAGAGCTTTTTCCAAAGCTGTTTTCGCTCTTTCTCTCCGCAGGGCCAGACGGGCCCAGGGCCATACTGCCCACAGAAAGAAAACAAGTGCGTGAAGCTGAGCGAGAAGGGTCTCCAGGAGACTGTCCATCTCGAAGGCCACCGCGAAGAACAGCCCTCCGACTGCGGCCTTGACGATCGTCCATCCGATGGAAGGCGAGGGATCCGAAGCCCCGACAGCCTGTACGAGAGCTTTGTCCTCAGGCGTCAGCAGGCTGTCCGTCATCTCCACGCACTTCGGGCACAGGAATCCGCGGAGCGCATGATCGTAGCGGCCTCCGTCCGACGGGTCGAACGTTTTTCCGCAGCCGGCGCACGTGACTTTGTCTTCTGCCGGCATCAGCGTTATCCTTCCCACCCGGGGATCCGGCCGTCCGCGTCCCAGAGATCCAGCCAGGACTTCGCGCCAGGCCAGAGGAAGACCTGGCCTTTGATCATGCGCGCGTTGCGGTCGCATCCGCGCAGATCGTTCAGTTCCTCCGCAGTCAGCGGATCCTCCGTGACGGCCTTCAGGTTGGACAGATACTGAGGCGCCTTCACGGAGAAGGGGATCGGGACCTGTCCGCGCTGCACCGCCCATTTGAGGCAGATGAGGGCAGGATGGACGCCGTGCCGCTCCGCGATCTTTCTGAGGGCCGGCATCTCCATGTCGTTCACGTCGTCTTCCGAACGGTCGCGTTCCGGGCGGGAGGGAGAGCCCAGGGGGCAGTATCCCACGGGCTGGATACCCTGATCCAGGGTGAACTGGAAGAGCTCTCCCTGCTGGAAGCTGGGATGCAGTTCCATCTCGTTCAGGACGGGCCGGACCGAAGCGTCCCGAAGGATGAGCTTCAGTTTGGGGATCGTCACGTTGCTGACGCCGGGGTTGCGCACGAGGCCTTCCCGGACGAGCTGTTCCACGGCGCCCCAGGTCTCCATGAACTCCTCGTGGATATAGGGGCGGGAATCGGGATTGCGCGCGTCTCCGTCGCATCCCGGGGCATGATAGTTCGGGAAAGGCCAGTGGACGAGATAGGCATCGAAGTAATCGAGGCCCAGATCCCGCAGGCTCCTGCGGCAGGAAGCCGCGACGGCCTCGGGGCTGTGCGCGTCGTTCCAGACTTTGGAAATGACGAACAGATCTTTCCGGTCCAGTCCTTCCGAGAAAGCTTCCCGGAACACGGGACCGATCGCATCCTCGTTGCCGTAACAGGCTGCGCAGTCGATGAGACGATAGCCGGAACGGAGCGCTCCCCGTACGGCCTCCGCTATTTCCGCGGGACCGTATTTGTCGGATCCGAAAGTCCCGAGCCCGATCCCGGGCATGACGTCTCCGGTGGACAGGATCCGCTGCGGGACCTTCGAGGGATCCACTGCGTCCGAATACATACGGAACATGCTGGTACCTCCTGAAATAAGTTTTTGTTTCCTGCCGTATACCGGGACCGGGAAAAACCTGCGGACCGGAGGCGGGACGGTCAGAGACCGATCTCTTTGTAGACCCTTTCGATGAAGGGGGATTTGTAACGGATATAGCCGTCGATGTCGTCAGGATACAGGGCCGCGCCTTCCTCCTTGATCCGTCCGTATTCACGGGCCGTTTCCGGATGGGAGCGCAGATAGTCCCTGAAGGCGAGGTGACGTTTCAGTTCGGCGGAATCCCGGGGACAGACGTAGAGATGATGCTTCATGAGATGGCTTTTGTCCTCGTAGCGGAACGCCTCCCGTCCGGGGATGCCGAGATCGCCTTCGTATTCGTATCCGATCGTCTTCAGAGCGGAGATCACGTCGGCCAGGAGACCTGTGTCCCGGATGACGACGTCGATATCGATGACGGGCTTCGCGGAAAGACCGCGCACGGACGTGCTCCCGACGTGCTCGACGGCAAGCGCCAGCGGACCGAGCGCGTCCAGCAGCTCGCATCTGATCTCAGCGAAGCGCTGCTCCCAAAGGGGATCGTAGGGAAGGACCGTCACGCGCTTTGTTTTCATCCGCCGTTCCTCCTGTGTCCGATCACTGTCAGGGACCTTATTCCCGGAACAGGACCTGAAGCGAATTGTAGTAGTAGTACGGCACGAGCAGATCCGTATGCGGGAAATCCGAGATGGAGAAGCAGATGTTGTTGACCTTCGGATCCCGGCCGTAGGAGAAGCCTTCCGCGCTCGGGATATATTTCATCTGTTCCGTCATCTGAGCCACGTCCCGGGGACCTCCGTTCGACGCGAAGATGAAGAAGGGAAGACCGGGATTCTCACGGATGGGTTCCTGCAGGTAAGCGAGGATCTCCTCTTTTGTATACGGCTCGCGGATGGGCTTTCCGGCCGTCGTATGACAGCTCATCGGCGCGAACCAGCGGAAATAGGGAAGGGCATGATGGAACATGCGCCATGTGAACACGCTGCCGCGGGAATAGCCCGAAAAGGCACGGTGATCTCTCGTCGCCCGGATGCCCTCGGGGGTCGGATCCGTCAGATACGTGTTGTAGCGCGTTTCGACGGCAGGGATGGTCTTTTCCACGATCTCGCGCCAGAAGTTCGGCTTCACGCCGGGCCATCCTCCGTCGCCTGCGGGCACGCCGCCCGTGCGCTTCCGCTCTTCCACGTCTTTCGTGACGTCGAAGTAGTAGGTCGTCGACACGATGATGCAGGGTTCGATCGTTCCGTCGTCGAAGAGCAGGTCGAAGAGACGCCTGTTCTCTCCCGCAAAAATCTCGGGATCACAGGTGTTGCCGTGCTGATAATACAGGACGTTGTAACGACGCTCCTTGTCCTCCGGATCGTAGCACCAGGGCAGATAGACGTTGCAGTATTTGGGATAGGCGACGCCGTCTTCGTAGACGTCGCTGATATAGTCCACGCGTTCCATGCGGCCTGTCTTCTTCGGGACGCCGTCCTTGAAGGCTGCGTTCTCCACGAAGAGGGTCTCGAAATCAATCAGTTCGCCGGGGGCGTGACGTACGATCCTGTTTTCACTCATGATCTGTTTCTCCTTTTCCTTCAGACCGTCACAGGGTGATCTTCAGACAGTTCACGAATTCGCTGGGAAGACGGGCGGGGAGCTTCACGTTCAAAGCGCCGAAGGGCTGTGCGAACTCGCAGTGCCCGAATCCCAGAAGCTCCACGCCCTTCACGCGTTCCGTGAAGGAACGGAGCACGGCTTCGCCTTCACAGGGAGCCATCATGAAAGCGTATACGCTGCTGCCCTTGCAGGTGAAGCGGTAATCGCCGGGCATCCAGTCTACTTTGGCTTCCTTGAAGCCGGCGGGATCCACCCGGCTCGTGCCTTCCGCAGCGACGCGCCAGGGCCGCGTGCCGTAGATGCCCTCCGCGTTGACTGCAAACCAGGCGCCGATGTGTTCCAGGATGTACTGTGCCTGGGCGTCGATCGTGCCGTCGGGTTTCTGGAGGACGTTCAGGAGCATGTTCCCGTTCTTGGCGACGATGTCTACCAGCATCTCGACGATGTGTGCGGGGGATTTGTATTTCTGGCGCACGTCATAGAACCAGTTGCCGATGCAGGTGTCCGTATGCCAGGGCTCCGGAGAGATGTCAGTCAGCTGGGATTTCTCCACGTCCAGCGTCCCGATGCGGCTGCATTCGGGCCGGCGGTCCTTCTGCAGGTAGACGACGGAGTCTTCCCCGTGGATCCGGGCGCCGTCGTTGTAATAGTAGGCGAGAAATTCCAGACCGGCTCTGTAGAGCGGATCGTCCGTCGGGGCTTTCCCCAGTTCGGCAAAGGGCAGTCCTCCGTCGCTGTACAGCAGGTCGGGATGATAGAGGTCGATCATCTCTTTCACGGCGGAGAGCCAGTAGGCGTGATACTTCGCATTGGCTGTATACCAGGGAGCGTGCCCGACAGTCTTCAGGTCGTCCAGGTGTTCGAAGTCGTTATGATAGAAATCACGGTAGGCCGGATCGTTCCCGTCGTAGGGTACGCCTTTGTATGGGCCTTCTTTGTCTGCCAGCTTATTGACGGTCCACCAGGAGAAGGAAGCGCCGAGGTGTTCGCTCATGCCGAAGGGGAGCCCGTATTTCGCGGCAGCTTTCTGCCAGAGACCGCAGATGTCCTTGTGCGGCCCGACGTCCACGGAATTGAAACGGTTGATCCTGGACGCATAATTGAAGAAATGGTCATGGTGGGTCGCCTGGGACATGAAGTAACGGGCGCCGGACCGATAATACAGATCCATGAGTCCTTCGGGATCGAAATTCTCTGCGTGCCAGAGTTGGACAAGATCCTTGTACCCGAATTCCGACGGATGGCCGTAGTGGCGGATGTGATAGAGATACTGCGGACTTCCCTCCACATACATGTTGCGGGCATACCAGTCGCCGTACATGGGTACGCTTTGCGGGCCCCAGTGGCTCCAGATGCCGAATTTGGCGTCCCTGAACCATTCCGGACAGCGGTACCGGTAAAGGGATTCGAAGGTGGGTTCGAAGACTTTGCTCATGGAATGCCTCCTTTATTTCAGGACTGTCACTTGATATAACAAGGATACCGCCCGGCCGGAGGGATGTAAAGTACCGAAATGCCTTTTCTGTCACAGACGGAAGACGGGAAATCAAAGCCTGTGCGGCGGGACCTCTTTCTTGTTCCCTCCGTTTTGATGTATAATGGAACCGGGAAAGGAAGTTTCGGCGGACGCCGGGGCTTCGACGGTATAAAAGGAAAGGAAGGAATACACATGGATATCAAGGCAAAGATCGAAGAACTGGTCGGAAAGATCAAATCGGATGAAGGACTGAAGGCGAAGTTCAAGGAGAACCCGGTCAAAGCCGTGGAAGACCTGCTGGGCGTCGATCTTCCGGATGAGAGCGTGAAAGCCATCGTGGACGGCGTGAAAGCCAAGCTGAGCCTGGATGCGATCGGCGGCCTGTTCGGGAAAAAATAAAACCAGCCTTATGTGAAAAGAACCGTTCCGCGAAAGCGGAGCGGTTCTTTGTTCTGTCTGTCTAGCTGAACAGATGCTTCTGAAAACGTGCATTCAGGACGAGGGCCGTGACAAAGGTGACGATCTCCGTGACGGGGACGGCCAGACAGATCAGTTCCTGACTGTGAGTCAGGAGAGAAAGAAGAGCAAAACTGGCTATCAGCAGCACGCACTGCCGCATGAGGTTGATGATGAGCGCATAGCGGCTGTGATCCAGTGCCTGCATGCTGGTCGAAAGGATCATGGAGACCGCGCCAAAGGGCAGAGAGAGTACGCCCGTGATCAGATTCTGATGCTTCATCATCAGCTGATCGAGCGCTATGGCGGATCACACGGTATCCGGGATGAGGGTCTGCTTGATTCCACTCTGAATGCTCCCTTCTAGTCTTTTGGTGAGACTGATTTCTATCGCACCACGCAAGAGAAAGCGGTTCGACTGAAATCCTGTTTTCCCGTTGACCGCGCAGCCCAGATATTCACTTATCTTCTCACCCGGAATGCGCTCTACAGCCATTCTGACGCTTTCCTGGCCATAATGCTCCTTAACATATTTCCCGTACAGCTTATAATACTGTGACACCTGATATCCATCCGGATACTTCTTTTTGTAGTGTTCCATCCAGATATATGCAAGATCCGGATGCTTCGTTTTTGACATCATCTCATGGATTGCTGCAAAATCAGGAAGTGCTCTCTGGGTGTTGCGTCGGTTTTACTCTGGGTAAAACCTGTTTTCTACATCATTCGGTTTCATGGATTTTTAGGTCTTCCAGCGTCATACCCCAAATGTGGTATCGCTCCATAATAAGAGCTATAGTGCTGCTGCCGACTTTATATCGGCTTAAGATGGTATGGTATCCAATCAAGTGGTGCTCTTTGTTCACGATACTTGTTTTCGTGAGTGGTCTTGACAAGGGGTCCATTATATCCTGCTCCTAATTCTCCCGAAGATATTTAACACTAACGTCCGGCGGAACCGTTTTCGGTTCATAGCCGAGCGCCTTTTGCAGGATATATTCTCCTTGCCTGAGTCCGCATTTTGCGGCGATGCTTTATATCTTCCGCTTATGCGCTTCGGTGCAGGAAAGAATATCCCGGTCGGTTGTTTCTTTTTGCCTTTCTCTAAGCAGTTGTCCTCCTCTCGTTTGGATTTTCACAGAAAAAAAGCCGGTGAGCTGTTACGCTCATTGGCTCGGTTGCTGTATTGGGTTTGTTATCTTTCGTAATCTCTGTTTCGTTCCCTCGGAAGCACGTCTTTGATATATGCCTTGACTGTACGATACACCTCATCGAACGGCGGTTTGCTTACGTCTCCTGCGAAACGGAACTTTTCATAAGAATGCCGTAACTCGTCCGAACGGTGCAAAAATCCTCTGAAGCTTTCCAACTCCCGTCCGCTGTTTTTCAGCGTCTCAAGGACAGCTGCGCGATCGAACAGAACGACATGGGAGATATAGTAGAGATCGACAACATCTTTTATCCGTCTGAACACTTTGTCGGTAGAGATTGCCGCGACCTTGTCGGAGATCATCTGGATCGGCGCCACACCGCAGAAGCGAACGCCGGCGACTTCGTAAATCTTTGTCGGCGGGATCGGACGGTTCACGTCGACGTCCATCGTAAACAAAATTTCACCGGATTCACTGTTCGCCAACTCAAAGCCGGCAGACCGTCCTTCGCCGTACATTCTGTAGATGCTGACTCTCAGACCGATCCCGCTTTTTGAGATCGCTTTCTGCAAGGATTCAACCATCTGCTCCGCTGTCGGAGGCGTATCCGTATACCAGTTGGCGTCGATGTCCACGGTATGCCTTGTTTCTTCCAGATAACCCGCCTCCATAAGGCAGGCTTTCAGAACCATAGAACCTTTGAAGTTGACGGGAATACCGCTGTCATATATCGCTTTCATTACGTTGTACATCAGCTTTTCTTCTGCCGTAATATTCATAAAATCATCCTTTCAATTATCATAGTATTCTCTTGCTTCATTTGCCAGTCTTTCAAACCGTTCCTGATATTCAGGCGCGACGGAAAGACCGTCAAAACTCTCGTTGTTGGAATAGTAATACCTGCTGACCGCCTCGGTGATGCCCTGCATGTCCAGTATCGACTCGTTTGCGAGCGCGTCGGATAGCGTTCGGTTGAAGTCTGTGAATCGCAGTCCGCTCTTTTCCTTGATACAGTATTGGCTTACCTTGTTTCCAAGCAGAACCACGCCGTTAAAGTTTGAAACCTTATCGTCGCCATAGACCCATACGATATATTCGTCACTCCGCCCGCTGAAGCTGCCCTGACACATCAACGCTTCGTCCAGCGCGAAAACGACGTTTTCGCCGAGCCGTTCACGAACTGCCTTTAACCACGAAAAAGCGCCGACATAGTCACTTCTCTTGGGAAGATCGCTCTTGCGCGGATCGTACTTCGGAAGCGAGGCAGTCTTTCTGTTTACAAGATCTTCACGTATACGGCTTTCTAAAAGCATCATAATATACTCCGGCGGCTTGCGAAGTCCGGTTTCCCAGTTTTGCACGGTGCGAAAGGGGATGTTGTATCTTGCCGCAAACTCGCTTTGCGTATCGCCGAGCCGCGTTCTCATTTCACGAATGTCCATAAAATCACCTCGCATATATAATACACCCAATGAGTGTATTTATCAAGAGCCGTCAGCGTGATTATTTGCGATTTTTCTGTGACGAGGGGTTTCAGGGGACGGAACATCACCTGAGTGCGGGATGACCTGGCGGATCGCAGCGAGAAAAATATAGATTTTTTCCCTGCTTGTTACGGTGTGCGACACACCCCGTAAGGGCTGCCTTCAACATTCCTGTGTGGTGCATACCACGACAACGGCGGAGCCGCAGGAATAGAGTGATTTCCTGGCAGGGTGTATCGTTTTTATGATACTGTCAAAATTGCAGTGACCCTTTTTGCAGCATTCGGTTTTTCCGGCTGCTGTTTTTGTCAGGAGTCTTCCATGTACGCAGGGCGTTTCGATCCAAGGCTTCTCGATCCAAGGCTTTTCCGTATCGCGTCTTCGACGATGATCATCCCTTCCGGGGATCATTTCCGATGCATTTCTCAATTCTGCGCCTGCCGATTGTCTGGATCTGCTGGCTGGATACGATCTGCAGTTTCCGCGGATCTCTGTCTTTCTCATAGCGGCACTGCATCGGCCTGTTAGGCAGAAAGGAAGTAGCCATCCTGAATCGGATGAACCGTTTGGAAAAGATGGTTTCCGGAAAAGACACAGAGCGGCACAGGCCGAAAAACCTGTGCCGCTCCTACACGTTTATGGATCTTTCAGATGCCCAGATGCCTGCGGAAACGACGGTTCAGAAGAAGACTGACGGCGAAAGTGACAGCTTCCGTTATGGGCACGGCAAGCCAGATCAGGTCCTGACTGTGTGTGATCCGGGACAGCAGCGCAAAACTGGCGATCAGCAGTATACACTGCCGCATGAGATTGATGATGAGCGCATAATGCGCATGGTCCAGCGCCTGCATGCTGGTGGCAAGAATCATTGAGACCGCGCCGAAAGGCAGGGAGAGGACGCAGGCACGCAGACAGACCATGCCGATCGAGCGAAGCGTGTCTCCCGCATTGAAAAGGGTCAGGATCGTGCCCGGGATCAGTTCGAACAGGATCATGAGTGAGATCATGAGAACGGAGATGCCTGCAAGAGCCAGGTTCATCGTGCGGCGTACTCTGTCCGTACGGCGGATCCCGTAGTTGTAGGAAAGAATCGGGACAAGGCCGTTATTCAGCCCGAAGGAAGGCATATAACAGACATTCTGCAGTTTCATACAGATGCCGTACACGGCGGTGGCCGTCGTGGAGTAGGCCAGAAGGATCTGATTGATGAAAAAGCTGGTCAGGGAGGAGAGCCCCATGGTCAGGATCGAAGGCATGCCGACCCTGAGGATCGCTTCCGCATCCCGCAGACGGAAGCGCGGGACCAGCATGTCGGCTCTTACGGGTTCGTTGTACAGAGCGTTCAGAACGCTGGCGACAAGGGCGGAAAAGATCTGGCCGCCTACGGTCGCCCAGGCTGCACCCGCGATGCCCAGTGCCGGGAAGGGGCCGATACCGAAGATGAGCAGGGGATCGAAGACCAGATTGAAGATGGCGCCCGATGCCATGGCGGCCATGGACAGGACGGATCTTCCGGCGGACACGAGCAGCCTTTCATAGTATTTGCTGAATACGGAACCGCAGGAAAGCGCCCAGTTGATCGTGAGATAGACCGTACCCATTTGGGCAATCTCCGCCACATCGGTCTGTGCGCGGAACAGAGGTCCGGATGCGAACAGCCCGAGAAGAAGGAAGATGAGTGTAACAAAGAGGCACATGCCTGTCATGGTCCGAATAATACCGGACGCGTGCTTTCTGTCTCCCATGCCCATGGCGCGGGACCAGACCGCGGATACGCCCGTGGCAAGTCCCACGGCGACGGCTGTCACGATCTGCTGCATGGGAAAGGCCAGGGAAACCGCTGTCAGGGCGTTTTCGGAGATCTGCGCCACGAACATGGAGTCCACGATATTGTACATGGCCTGAATGAAGAAAGAGATCATCATGGGCAGGCTCATTCTGATCAGTACGGAATGCTCGGGAAGTTCGGCCATCATGGCCATTCTGTCTTTCGAATTCACTTTTTTTCTCCTGTCCGGGGATGTGAGACGGCTGAAAAAACGGATCCGCAGAGGCTGCGGATCCGGACAGTTTTCGGGGAAATTACATGCGTTCAGGCGCTTCCACGCCGATAAGATACAGACCGGTCTTTAAGACCTGACGCACGGCGCGCGTCAGTGCGACACGGGCGTGTGTCACTTCCGGATCTTCGTCGATCACCCGGTGATCGATGTAATAATGGTTGAAGGCGGAAGTTACGGCAAGCACGGCGCGGGTCACGAGATAGGGCTCGCAGCGGACCTGAGCCTGAGAAACGGCGTCCGGGAAAGCGCTGAGCGCTTTCAGCACGGCGATGGCGTCGTCATCGGTCAGGAGGCTGTAGTCGATACCGCCCTCCGGCACGCCGGCTTCCTCTGCGCGGCGCAGGAGGCTGCAGCAGCGGGCGTGCGTATACTGAACATAGGGAGCCGTTTCGCCGTCGAAGGAAAGCGCGCGGTCCCACCAGAAATCGATGTCCTTGATCCGGTTGTTGAGCACGGTGGAGAAGACGACAGACCCGATGCCGACCTGACGGGCGACCTCTTCCCGGTTTTCCAGATCCGGCGTCTTTTCCGCGATGATCGTGTCTGCCTTTTCGACCGCCCGCTGGAGGAGCTCATCCAGGTAGACGACGTAGCCTTTGCGGGTGGAAAGGGTCTGGCCTTCATAGGAGACCATGCCGAAGGCCACGTGCTCGCAGTCCTTGGCCCAGTCGTAGCCCATGAGTTCAAGGACCTTGAAGACCTGTCTGAAGTGCAGGCTCTGCTGATAGGCCACGACGTAGAGCGAGCGGGCGAAATCATAGGTGTCCTTGCGGTAGAGGGCGGCAGCCAGGTCGCGCGTGGCGTACAGGGTCGCGCCATCCTGCTTCAGGATGAGGCAGGGGGGCATGTCCCAGGCGGAAAGGTCCACGACCTGAGCGCCGTCGGACTCGGTGAGGAGACCCTTCGCCTTCAGCTCGTCGATCACCCTGTCCATCTTGTCGTTGTAGAAGGATTCGCCCGCGTAGCTGTCGAAGCGGATGCCGAGCATATCGTAGACGCGCATGGCGTCCTTCAGGGTCACTTCCTTGAACCAGTTGAAGATCTCCATGGCCTCAGGATCGTTTTCCTCGATGGCCTTGAACCAGCGGCGTCCTTCGTCCTCCAGGGAAGGATCCTTCTCGGCCTCTTCATGGAAACGGACGTACAGGGCGGTCATGGCGTCGACGCCTTCGCGTTCGACGGTCTCCTTGTCGCCCCAGTGCTTGTAGGCCGCGATCATCTTGCCGAACTGCGTGCCCCAGTCTCCCAGGTGGTTGATGCCCACGCACTTGTATCCGCGGAACTCATGGATGCGGTACAGCGCGTTGCCGAGAACGGTCGTCGAAAGATGACCGATATGGAAACGCTTGGCGATGTTGATCGAGCTGTAGTCGATGCAGATGGTTTTGCCCTGCCCCTCGTTTCCGGACCCGTAGCGCTCTCCGGCTTCGAGCACGGGCTCGAGGCATGCGCGGGCCAGTTCCGTCCGGCTGACGTAGAAATTCAGATAGCCCTTGACGGCTTCCGCCCTTTCCACACATGCGGGAAGGCCGATCTGTTCCGCCAGTTCCTGAGCGATCAGGGGCGGGGCCTTGCGCCAGGTCTTCGCAAGACGGAAGCAGGGGAAGGCATAGTCGCCCATGTCCGCCGACGGGGGGACTTCCAGAGCCGCGTCCACCTCGGACGCTTCCATGCCGGCTGCTTCTGCAAGGCACTGAATGATCTGTTCGCGGATATCCATCATGAAGCTCCTTTTTTCGAAAGAATCTGCATGCCATTGTACCATGGACGCGCCTTTTCCGTCAATGAAGAGCACTTGCGAAATGCGCCGCAATCCACTATACTTATCCTATCAAAATCAAAGGAGACAGCGGATGGAACACCCCATTGCTTTTTATAATACCGCGACGAAAACGGTGGATCCCTTCGAGACCCATACGCCCGGCCATGTGAACATGTATACGTGCGGTCCCACGGTCTATCACTTCGCCCATCTCGGCAACCTGCGCAGCTACATCATGGAAGACATCCTGGAGAAGTTCCTGCGCTCTGCGGGCTATGACGTCAAACGCGTCATGAACATCACGGACGTGGGACATCTTTCCTCCGATGCGGACACCGGCGAGGACAAGATGGTCGCCGGTGCAAAGCGTGAACACAAGACCGTCATGGAGATCGCGAAATTCTATACGGACGCTTTCTTTGCTGACTGCGCCGATCTGAACATCAAGACTCCGGACGTCGTGGAACCTGCCACCAACCTGATCCCCGAATACATCCACCTCATCGAAGTCCTCTTCGAGAAAGGCTACGCCTATGAGGCGGGCGGCAACATCTACTTCGATACGTCCAAACTGAAGGACTACTACTGCCTGACAGGTCATAAGCAGGACGACCTCATGGTCGGCGTGCGGGACGACGTGGATCAGGACGAGAACAAACGCAATCCCGCGGACTTCGTCCTCTGGTTCACCAAGAGCAAGTTCGAGAACCAGGAACTGCGCTGGGAAAGCCCCTGGGGCACCGGCTATCCGGGCTGGCATATCGAGTGCAGCGCCATCTCCATGAAGCACCTGGGCGAGTATCTGGACATTCACTGCGGCGGCGTGGACAACATCTTCCCGCATCATACGAACGAGATCGCCCAGAGCGAAGCCTATCTCGGCCATCCCTGGTGCCGGACCTGGTTCCATGTGCAGCATCTGAACGACAAGGGCGGCAAGATGAGCAAGTCCAAAGGCGGATTCCTGACTGTGTCCACTCTGAAGGAACAGGGCTACGATCCTCTGGTCTACCGCATGTTCTGCCTGCAGAGCCATTATCGCAAGCCCCTGGAATTCTCCTTCGAAGTCCTGGACAACGTGAAGAACACCTATGAGAAGCTGCGCCGGCGCGTTCTGGATCTCGATCCCGCGGGCGAAGTCGATCAGGCAGTCTTTGAGGATTTCCGCGGCCGTTTCCTGGATGCTCTGGGCAACGATCTCAACAGTTCTCTGGGGATCACCCTGATCTACGAGGTCCTGAAAGCCGATACGAACGATGCGACCAAACGGGCGATCATCGCTGACTTCGACCGTGTCCTGAGCCTGGATCTGACGGTGGAGAAGGAAGAACCCAAAGGCGAAGCCGACGGAGATCTCGCGGCATACGTGGAGAGCAAGATCGCTGAGCGCGCTCAGGCCCGCAAAGACCGCAACTTCGCGCTTGCGGACCAGATCCGCAACGAACTCGCCGAACAGGGCATCGTCCTCAAGGACGGCAAAGACGGCACGACCTGGGAAAAGGTCTGAGGATCAGTATACGGTTCCGCGGGATCTGGGATCCCGCGGATTTCTGTCTGAAGCTTATGGAAAAGGAGAAAACAGCATGAAAGCATATCAGGCCCTTCCGGAGGGGTACGGAGAGATCCTGAAGATCGATCTGCAGAACGATAAAAAGACGGCGCTGATCGTCAATCTCATCGGGGCGGTCGTCATGATAGCCATCCTCGTCGCCGGGCATTTCATCGTCCCCGTGACCCGTTTCTTCGATCTGACGTCACTGAGCGGATATCTGATCCGGCTGGGCGTGCTCCTGCTAGCTTTCGTGGCCTATATCGTGCTGCATGAACTCACGCACGCGGCCGCCATGAAGGCGGTCGGCGGAGGAAAGGTCATTTTCGGGTTCACGGGGATGTACGCGTTCGCGGGCAGCAGGGAAGACTGGTTCGACAAGACGTCCTACCGGCTGATCGCACTGGCGCCGCTCGTTTTCTGGGGCGTCGTATTCGGGATCCTTTCCCTGCTCGTGCCGGAGGACTGGTTCTGGGTCGTCTGGTTCCTGCAGGCTGGCAACGTGAGCGGCGCTGCGGGCGATGTCTTCGTGACCCTCAAGCTTTGGAATTATCCTTCCTCGATCCTGGTGAGGGATACGGGAACGGACATGACGGTCTATGACGCCGGCCGGACCGAGTAAGCGCCTCATTCAGGCTCTGCGGCATGCTGCCTGAGCAGCAGCCTTATATACGAAGACGGTACCGATCAGCGTGCCGTCTTTTTTTCTGCCCTGTTCTTCGTATGCAGGGTTCAGTTATTTATCCCTGTATAAAAAAACGGACCCCTGAGGGGTCCGGATGCGGATGGCTCTGCGGTCTCAGTCCTGCGTGAACAGGGGCGTAGAGTAGTAGCGGTCGCCGCTGTCTGCAAGCAGAGCTACAATGACCTTGCCCTTGTTTTCCGGGCGTTTTGCCAGTGAGATCGCGCCGAACAGGGCGGCGCCTGAAGAGATGCCCACAGAGATGCCTTCCTTGTGCGCGAGGAGTCTGGCCGTACGGAAGGAGTCTTCGTTGGAGACCCGGATGACTTCGTCATAGACTTTGGTGTCCAGGACGTCCGGAACGAAGCCTGCGCCGATGCCCTGGATCTTATGGGCTCCGCTCCTGCCTTCGGAAAGGACGGGGGAGTCTTCCGGTTCCAGCGCGACGATCTGTACGTTCGGGTTCTTCTCCTTGAGGTATTCGCCGACGCCCGTGACCGTGCCTCCGGTCCCTACGCCCGCGATGAAGATATCCACAGTGCCGTCGGTGTCGTTCCAGATCTCGGGACCCGTGGTGGCCTTATGGATGGCCGGATTGGCAGGGTTCACGAACTGACCGGGAATGAATCCGTTCGGGATCTCCTTGACGAGTTCCTCCGCTTTAGCTATGGCGCCTTTCATGCCCTTTGCGCCTTCCGTCAGGACAATCTCGGCGCCGTAGGCCTTCAGGATGTTCCTGCGTTCGACGCTCATGGTCTCGGGCATCGTCAGGATGATGCGGTAGCCTTTCGCTGCGGCGATCGCGGCAAGGCCGATACCGGTATTGCCCGACGTGGGCTCGATGATGACGGAACCTTCCTTCAGCAGACCTTTGGCCTCCGCGTCTTCGATCATGGCCTTGGCGATACGGTCCTTCACGCTGCCGGCGGGATTGAAGTATTCCAGTTTGACGATCACCGTGGCTTCCAGCCCCAGTTCCTTTTCGATGTTCGCGACTTCCACGAGAGGAGTGTTCCCGATGAGTCCCAGTGTGCCTTTGTAGATCTTTGACATGGTTTTTTTCCTTTCTTTGCGTTCAGCGGACGGAGGCAAACGCGTTCTCCAGATCCGCAAGGATGTCGTCGATGTGCTCGGTTCCGATGGAGAGCCGGATCGTTCCGGGACGGATGCCCTGATCCAGCAGTTCTTCTTCGCTGAGCTGGGAATGGGTGGTGGAGGCGGGATGGATCACGAGGCTCTTCACGTCCGCTACGTTGGCGAGAAGCGAGAAGATCTTCAGGCTGTCGATGAACTTCCAGGCTTCCTCCTGTCCGCCCTTGATGTCGAACGTGAAGATAGAGGCGCCGCCCTTGGGGAAATACCTTTCATAAAGAGCGTGATCCGGATGATCCGGCAGGGAGGGGTGGTTGACCTTTTCGACCTGCGGATGCTTTGCGAGGTATTCCACGACTTTCTTCGTGTTTTCCGCATGCCGGTCGAGACGCAGGGAGAGGGTCTCCACGCCCTGCAGCAGCAGGAATGCGTTGAAGGGGGAGATGCAGGCGCCGGTGTCGCGCAGGAGGATGGCCCGGATGTAGGTCACAAAAGCGGCGGGGCCGACCGCGTCATAGAAGGAGATCCCGTGATAGCTGGGATTCGGTGCGGCGATGTTGGGATATTTCCCGCTCCGGCTCCAGTCGAACTTTCCGGATTCCACGATGATCCCGCCCAGGGTCGTGCCGTGGCCGCCGATGAACTTGGTGGCGGAGTGTACGACGATGTCCGCGCCGTGTTCGAAGGGACGGATCAGGTAGGGCGTGCCGAAGGTGTTGTCCACGACAACGGGGATCCCGTGCCTGTGGGCGATCTCAGAGACAGCGTCGATATCCGGGATATCGCTGTTCGGGTTTCCGAGGGTCTCGAGATAGACCGCTCTCGTATCGTCCCGGATGGCGGATTCGATCTCGGCAAGATCGTGGGCATCCACGAACGTCGTCTTGATCCCGTACTGGGGAAGCGTATGGGCCAGCAGATTGTAGCTGCCGCCGTAGATCGTCTTCTGCGCGACGACGTGTCCCCCGTTCGCGGCCAGGGCTTCGATCGTGTAGGTGATGGCGGCCGCGCCGGACGCGAGCGCCAGGGCGGCGGTCCCTCCCTCGAGGGCCGCAAGCCTCTTTTCCAGGACTTCCTGCGTGGAGTTGGTCAGTCTTCCGTAGATGTTCCCGGCGTCGGCCAGACCGAAACGATCCGCGGCGTGCTTGCTGTTGTGGAAGACGTAGGATGTCGTCTGATAGATCGGTACTGCGCGGGCGTCCGTTGCGGGATCCGCTTCTTCCTGTCCGACGTGCAGCTGGAGCGTCTCAAATCTGTATTCGCTCATGATGGATTCCTTTCCTTATTGTGTCGTTTTCGTGTGCGGGCATAAAGAATGCCCGGGAGTACAGATCAGCTCCCGGGCAGCGTACGTCCGTCTATACGGATGTCACAGGTTTCGAGGCGCACGGTTCAAAAGCCTGACGCCCCGGCCTTCTGCCCGGGAGACAAGCATTCGACACATACGGAAAGAACTGCGTCCGAACTTGGTTCCTTCGAACATTCCGTGCACCTCCTTTCAAGTTTATGGGGCCATTATAAACATACTGACCTAGTGTGTCAATAGGTTTTCAGAAATTTTTTCAGACTTTTTTTCCGCTTCTGCTCTCATAGTCTTCGAGAGCGGCCTGGATCGCCTCTTCCGCGAGGACGCTGCAGTGCATCTTGTAGTCCGGCAGACCGTCCAGCGCTTCCGCCACGGCCTTGTTCGTCAGTTTCCGCACTTCGCTCAGCGGCTGTCCCTTGATCAGCTCCGTAGCCATGGAGCTGGAAGCGATCGCGCTCCCGCAGCCGAAGGTCTCGAACTTCACGTCTTCCACGACGCCGTCCTCGATCTTCAGGTACATCTTCATGATATCGCCGCACTTGGCGTTTCCGACTTCACCGATCCCGTCCGCGTCCTCGATGACGCCGACGTTGCGGGGATGGAGAAAATGATCCATCACTTTTTCACTGTATAATGCCATGATAAACCTCCTTACAGGATGAATTCCTTTTTGCCTTCCATGAGGTCGCGCCAGATCGGCGAGAAACTTCTCAGATATGCGACGACTTCTCCGACCGAACGGACGATCTCGTCAGCGTCCTCGTCCGTGATGTCCTCCCCGATGCTCAGACGCAGGGATCCGTGGGCCACGTCGTGCACCCGGCCGATCGCGAGCAGCACGTGGCTCGGGTCGAGGGAGCCGGACGTACAGGCGCTGCCGGAAGATGCCTGGATGCCTTTCTGGTCCAGAAGCAGAAGGAGGGATTCGCCTTCGATGCCTTCAAAGCAGAAATTGACGTTCCCGGGCAGCCTGCGGACGGGATCCCCGTTCAATGCGGAGTGGGGGATGCGGGACAGGCCTTCGATCAGACGGTCCCTTACAGCCATGAGGCGCTCGGCGTTCTTTTCCATTCCCGCGGCGGCTTCCTTCAGGGCTTCGGCCATGGCGGCGATCCCGGGCACGTTCTCGGTGCCGGCCCGTCTGCCGAACTCCTGTGCTCCGCCTTCGATCAGGTTCGAGAGGCGGATGCCTTTCTTTGCGTACAGGAAGCCCACGCCCTTGGGGCCGTGGAACTTGTGTGCGGAAGCGGTGAGCATGTCGATGTTGTCCTTGACCACGTCCAGCGGGATGTGACCGACGGCCTGCACAGCGTCCGTATGGAAGAGGACGCCCTTCTTCCTGCAGACGGCTCCGATCTCCCGGATCGGCTGGATCGTTCCGATCTCGTTGTTCGCGGCCATGATCGTCACGAGGCAGGTATCTTCCCGGATCGCCTGCTCGACTTCCTCGGGAAGTACGATCCCGTTCTCATGCACGTCCAGCAGGGTGATATCGTAGCCTTCCTTCCTCAGCTTCTCCAGCGTATGCAGGACAGCGTGGTGTTCGAAGGCGGTGGAGATGATGTGGGTCTTTCCCTTCCGTTTTCCCAGGGCGGCTGCGGTCAGGATCGCCTGATTGTCCGCTTCGCTGCCTCCGGACGTGAAGAGGATCTCGCGGGGCTGCGCCCCGATCACGGCGGCAATGTCGGCCCTGGCCTTTTCCAGGACTTCTTTGGCCTGCTGTCCGTGCCCGTAGAGACTGGACGGGTTTCCCCAGGCTTCTTCCTGGAGGCGGATCAGCGTATGGAGAGCCGCTTCGCTCATCTTCGTCGTCGCGGCATTGTCGGCATAGATCATATCGATCGGACTCCTTTCTGTGGTTCGGTTCTCATTATACGCCCAATAACCTACTATGTCAATAGGTGAATAGGGGATTGATAAAGGAGATACTTGATTTGCCTATCTGCCTACTGTATAATAGCATAAAAAGAAGGGAGGGCCTGCCATGATCTCGACAAGGGGAAGATATGCGATCCGGGTGATGATCGATCTGGCGGAGAACGAGAAGGACGGGCGTCTGCCGCTCAAGGAGATCGCGGAACGGCAGGGTATCTCCAAGAAGTATCTGGAGATCATCATGAAGGATCTGGTCGCAGGAGGACTCGTCAGCGGCACGAGCGGAAAGGGCGGAGGCTACAAGCTCCTGAGGGCTCCGGAAGACTATCCTCTCGGGGAAGTGATCGAACTGATGGAGGGATCTCTCGCAACCGTGGCATGCCTGGAGGAAGGCGCGCCTCTGTGCCCCCGCGCGGACGAATGTCCCACGCTCCCGCTCTGGGCCGAATACGACAGGCTCACGCACGATTTCTTTTACGGCAAGAAACTGAGCGACCTCGTGCGCGGAAAAAAGAAAACCGAACAGTGAACGGCCGGGGATCGTCCCCGGCTTTTTTTGACGCCGGATCGGGAAGGAATGAACGGCCTTACCTGAGATCTCAGGTGACGGGACAGCCGGAAGGCGTAGAAAAGCCGATTTCCTGAGAAGGAAAAAAGAAGGACAGCGAAGAAAAATACTGTATCATCGATTCGGTCTGTATGGAGGCGTATCCATGCTCTGGAACGCGAAAAACGGGTCTGTTCCTGTCGGGGGCACAGCCCTCGATTATGTCTCGTTCGGTTACGGAAATAAGAATCTGATCCTGCTGCCCGGCCTGTCGGAAGGCCTTGCGTCCGTGAAGGGAAAAGCGCTGCTCCTGGCCGCGCCGCACCGGCTGTTCTTTGAGAAATACACGGTCTGGATGTTCGGACGCAGGGAAGAGATCCCGGAAGGATTCTCCATCCGCGACATGGCGGAAGACCAGGACGCGGCCATGAAACGGCTGGGGATCTCTCCCGCCGCCGTCGTCGGTGTGTCCATGGGCGGGATGGTCGCCCAGTATCTGGCCGCGGACCATCCGGAATCCGTGTCGGCGCTCATACTCGCGGTCACGGCTCCGGCCTGCGGGAAGATGACGGAATCGTGCCTTCAGCGCTGGCGCGCCTGCGCGGAAAAGGGCGATCATAAGGGCCTTATGATCGATACGGCGGAAAACAGCTATTCTCCCGCCAGACTGAAAAGCTACAGAAGACTCTACCCGTTCCTCGGGTTCGTGGGAAAGCCCGAAAACTACCGGCGCTTTCTCGCATTCTCGGACGCGATCCGCCGCTTTGACGCGACGGGGGATGCGGAGAGGATCGCCTGTCCGACCCTCATCCTCGGCGGGGAGGAGGACCGGACCGTCGGAGCCGACGGTTCCCGTGTCCTGGCGGAGAAGATCCGGGGAAGCGAGATGTATCTGTACCCCGGACTCGGACACGCCGCATTCGATGAGGCGAAGGATTTCAACGGGCGGATCCTGGACTTTCTGGACCGCTCGGATACCGGGAGACCGGAAGGAGGAATGAACGAATGACGGAAGCGACACGCAGGATCCTCATGATCGTGTGCGATCTCGCGATCTTTTTTGTGACGGCGGCCTGTGTCCTGGGCGGCTGCATCACCGACAGGCACTGGGACAGGGAAAAGACCGGAAAGACCTTCCGGTTCTTTACGATCCTCAGCAACGTTTTCTGTGCCCTGGCCTCCCTTGCGGCCGCTCTGTGCCTGATCGGAGGGAGGCTGCCGGAAGCGGTCCGTCTCGTCCGCTACGTCAGCACTGCCGCGGTATCCGTCACCATGGTCACGGTCCTGGTGTTCCTGGGGCCGAACATGGGCTATCTGCCGCTGCTTTCCGGGAGCTCCCTGTTCCTGCACCTTCTGACGCCTCTCGCGTCCATCGCGGTCTTCGCATTCCTGGAGGAAGGGACGCTGACTTTCGCGCAGTCCCTGCTCGGACTCATCCCCATGACGGCCTACGGGATCCTGTACTGCCGCAAGGTCGTGTTCGAACCGGAAGAACGGAAATGGGACGACTTCTACGGATTCAACAAAGGGGGACACTGGAGATTCTCCTGCGCCGCCATGTTCGCGGGAACACTGATCCTCTGCGTCCTGCTCTGGGCGCTGGACAAGGTCTGATCCTGCCGATCTTTACCGGGATACGGTTTATCTGATAGAGGAGGAAAAAGAATGAAGATCACATTTATGGGTGCGGGCAGCACCGTGTTCGCCAGGAACGTCATCGGGGACTGCATGTGTTCCGAAGTCCTGAGGGACGCGGAATTCGCTCTGTACGACATCGACGGGCAAAGGCTGGAGGAGAGCCGGACGATCCTGGAGGCCATGCGGAAAGCCAAAGGCGGATATGGCCGCATCTCCACTTTCCTGGGCACGGAGAACAGGAAGGACGCGCTGAGAGGCGCCGATTTCGTCGTGAACGCGATCCAGGTCGGCCTGTATGATCCCTGCACGATCATCGACTTCGAAGTGCCCAAGAAATACGGCCTTCGCCAGACGATCGGCGACACGCTGGGGATCGGCGGCATCATGAGAGGCCTGCGCACGATCCCCGTCATGGAAGATTTCGCCCGGGACATGGAAGAGGTCTGTCCGGACGCGCTCTTCCTCAACTACACGAATCCCATGGCCATCCTTTCCGGCTATATGCAGCGCTATACGGGCGTCAGCACGGTCGGTCTGTGCCACAGCGTCCAGGTCTGTTCCTCCTCGCTGCTCCGCACGGTCGGCATGGAGGACCGGATCGAAGGGGTGCGGGATCTCATCGCCGGCATCAACCATATGGCATGGCTCCTGAAGATTGAGGACAAAGACGGGAACGATCTGTATCCCGAGGTCAGGGAACGGATCGAGGCCTGTCTTGCGGATCCCGACTGCAAGAACAAGGTGCGGCTGGAATACATCAAGAACTTCGGTTATTACGTGACCGAATCCAGTGAACACAACGCGGAATACAACCCCTTCTACATCAAGAGCCGCTATCCGGAGCTGATTGAGCGTTACAACATCCCGCTGGATGAGTATCCGCGCCGCTGCGTGAACCAGATCGAAGGTTGGAAGAAGGAATATGCGGAGATCCTGGAGAGCGGGATCAAGGAACGGGAGCGTTCCCGGGAGTACGCTTCCCATATCATGGAGTCGGTCGTAACGGATACGGCCTATCAGATCGGCGGGAACGTCCTGAACGATCAGGGCTACATCATGAACCTGCCGAGGGAAGCCTGCGTGGAAGTGCCCTGCCTCGTGAACGGCACGGGCGTGCATCCCTGCGGAGTAGGCGCTCTGCCCGTACAGTGCGCGGCCATGAACATGACGAACATCAACGTGCAGCTGCTGACGATCGAGGCGGCCCGCACGAGAAAACTGGATCATATCTACCAGGCGGCCATGCTGGATCCCCATACGGGCAGCGAACTGGACATCGACACGATCAAGAAGATGGTGGACGACCTGATTGAAGCTCACGGAGACTGGCTGCCGAAATATCACTGAGAACGACGTAAGTGAAAGAGAGGGAAAGTCGGTATGAAGACCTGGAAAGACAGAGTGAAGGGCGACTACAGCGACATCCGCGGCGTGCATCACGGGATCCGCGGAGGGAAGACCCTGGCACAGGCCGAATTCGAACTGAAAATCGCGGCGGAAAAGCTCAAGGTCAATTCGGTCCGCACGGGACTGTATCAGGCGCAGTGGGAAAAGGATCCGGAAGGTTCGGAAAAGGAGTTCCTGGCCTACGTGCGGCTCCTCGCCAAGTACGGCATGACGCTGACCTGCAATCTTGCCAGCGGCAACGGGTATTTCGATTATCACGCGCTGACCGAAGAGGAGTGGGATAAGAAACGCGCCTATCTCGCGGCCATGGTGAAGCTCCTGAAGAACGAGCCCAACCTGCTCATGTGGGACGCCTACAACGAACCTTTCTGCAACGAGTATCTGTACGGCGTGAAGGACAAGGATCCCGAAGAGTATCAGCGGCGCTACGCCATCATCCGGGCGGATCTGAGAAAACAGATCGAGATCCTGCGGGAGCTGGACGACGATACGCCCATCACCGTGGGACACGAGAAGGCGGAGCATCTGGAATCCACGAACGACCTCGTCGACGTCATCGCGTTCCACGACTACCTGACGACGCGCAGGGAAGTCGAGGAAGTCTATCAGTATGCGGCGCGCTGCGGTGAGGAATGGGGCGGCAAGCCCGTCATCAACAATGAGATGGGCTGCATCGGCCGGGCGAACCCCTATGAAGTCGAACTGCAGATGTGCGACAAGTACCATATCGGCTGGTACATCTTCTGCCTGACGATCGAAGGCTTCTGGGGACCGCTCCACGGCATCATCTATCCGGACGGCACGATCCGCGATCCCTCCATCGTGGCCGCGATGTTCGGCCTGTACCGGAACCGCAGCGAATCGCGCATCCTGCCGCAGGGCAACCGCGAGCAGTATGCCCAGAAGGCTGTCAACCGCGTCAAACAGGCGCTGGCGATCCGGGGCATCGAATCGCTGTTCCTGAAGAAGGAGGCGCCTCTGGACGAGATCCTGGACGCCGCGGAGAACTGCATCAATATCCTGGAAAGCTGCGAGATCGTCCCCATGGACAATCCGCCTTCCGTCCAGCTTTTCCGTTACCGTGAGATGCCGGAGGAGAAGCGTGACAGGAACGAGATCCGCAAGTTCGCCTACGAGCAGGCCAGGATCCTCATGGAGTACTACAGCCTGTACGACTGATCGGACAGGACGGATCTCCGGAAGGAGAACCCGAAACAAAAAACAGCAGGCAGCGATGCCTGCTGTTTTGCTGTCTTCCTATCCGGATCACGGAAGGAACTTTCCGGAGGCCAGATAGAGCCGGTACCACTCCTGATGGGTCATGCGGACCCCGGAGGCGGCGCAGATGTCTCTGAGATGCTGCGGGTTCATGGTCCCGGCGATGACCTGTATCCGGGCGGGATGTCTGAGGATCCAGGCGATTGCCGCGGCAGTCTTGGAGATACCGTAGGTCTCTCCGACTTCCGCCAGGGCCTCGTTGAGCTCAGGATAAGCCGGATTGTCCACGAAGGTCCCTTTGAACATCCCGATCTGAAGCGGAGACCAGGCCTGTACCGTGATGTCGTTCAGCCGGCAGTAATCCAGGATCCCGTTGTCCCGGTCGACTGACCGTTCGGTGGTCAGATTATTCAGGTACAGTCCGGGATCGATGAGCTGGGTCTGATCCAGGGAGAACTGCAGCTGGTTGATGACGAGGGGCTGGCGGACGTATTTCTTCAGGAGCTTCAGCTGACCGGGGGTCACGTTGCTGACGCCGAAGTAGCGGACCTTTCCGCTCTTCTCCAGACGTTCGAAGGCTTCCGCGACTTCTTCCGGATCGAAGAGCAGGTCGGGACGGTGGAGGAGAAGGACGTCCAGGTAATCGGTCCCGAGACGTTCAAGGATACCGTCCGTACTCTCGAGGATGTCGTCCCGGCTCCAGTCGAATTCCTTTCGATCGAAGTGCAGTCCGCATTTGCTCTGCAGGAAGACGTTTTCCCGTTTCAGCCCGGTCAGCCGGAAAGCGTCACGGAAGCGGATCTCTGCCTGTCCGTCTCCGTAGCAGGTCGCGTGGTCGAAGTAGTTGATCCCTTCTTCTGCGGCTGTCCGGATCATCTCCGCTGCAGCTTCGACGGAGAGCGCGGGCATGCGCATGCAGCCGAGGATGATGTCGGATACGTTCTGCGGTCCGTTGACGATGTTCATTGTCTTCATGGTTCTTTCCTTTCTGTGTTTGTCGTTGCGTTCAGAAGGGGACCGATCCCGGCTGAGGATGTTCCCGGCCTCGTCTGCTGTGTCCGAAACGATCGGACGGCGCGGAGAACGATGCCTGCCTGTTCCGTGCGGGGATGAAGAAGCCCCCGGCCGGGGGCCGGAGGCTGTTGGTTCGAATGATCAGATCTTCTTCAGACGCAGGACCTGTGCGCAGGACGCGGGCGCGGTGTAGCTGAAGTTCCGGGAGGCGCCGGAGGCCGCATAGTCCCGGACGTCCACGTTGTGGGGCTCGTCCAGGGAGTTGCGGGTCTCGGGATCGCCGTCGACGGACTGGACGGTGAAGTCGGAGGCCACGTCGCAGTCGAGGCTGAAGTCGAATTCACAGGGCTCGTCGGAAAGGTTCACCAGCTTGATCAGCAGGTCGTCACCGTCCATCGAAGCCGTGACGGCGGTCTTCGGGAAGGTCGGGACGGCTACGGTCTGGATGAGCTTGCCGTTGATATAGAGACGCATCTCGTCTTTGGTCGTCTCGTAGCGGAAACTGTTGAATTCGCCGTATTTCAGGTCGACGGGCACTTCGCTGCTCACGATCTTGTTGCCGAGGATCCGGCCGTAGCTCATGAAGCTCACGCCGTTGCGGATGTTCCAGCGGAAGGGCAGGAGCGAGGAGATGCTCCAGGCGCTCGGGTCTACCGCGTGGTTCGTCCAGTGCATGACGGGCACGCCTCCGCAGGTGAACAATCCGATCGATAGTTCCTTGCCTTCTTCCGCGAAGAGCTCGACTTCGAAGGTGCCGTCCACACAGTCCTCACCTTCGCCCAGGGTGATGAAGGTGCGAGATTTCAGCATGGGCGCCATGTTGGGATGCACGCCCACGACTTCGCCGGGCTGCGTCGTGAAGACGCCGTCCTCCTCCGTCACGGAGCCGAGGACCTCATGGCTGACGGAAGCGGGTTTGCCGTTCCATACGGGGTTGCGGAACTTCGTGCCGGCCAGGCCCAGGATGGAGGGAAGGCCGTGCACGGTGTAGCGGATCGCCTCGTCTTCCTCCTCCACGGGCACGACGGTGTCGCCGCGGTTGTTCCCGAAGAGCTTCCAAACGGAATAGGAGGGGATGGTATAGGCGCGGGTGTTGTCGAAAACGATGAAGTTGGGTCCCCAGCCGGTGTAATGGCAGTGTTCGAACAGGGGAGCGTAGGAGGCCAGCTTCACGATGTCCTGGTTGCGTTCCATGCCGATCATGAACATGCCTTCGCCCAGGGCCGCATACAGCTTGCCCGTGGCGCCGACCGTCACGGCGAACTCGCCGACGAAGATCTCGGGGCCGCCTTCCGCCTGACGCGGATAACTGTCGTATTTGTGCAGGTTCTCGGCAAAGAACTCCGTGTTGTTGTAGAAGTGCTCGTCCGCGATCTCCGTGGGCAGACCGTCACGCTCCGAATGGGTGTTGGAGATATAGATGATCTCGGGATGGGCCGCCTTCAGAGCATCATAGAATTTCTTGTAGCGGACGTTGTATTCCTCGCCGTGGTTCTCGTTGCCGATCTCGATGTAGGTCATCTTGAAAGGTTCGGGATGACCGGCTTCGGCGCGCTTGCGGCCCCATTCGGTGTCAGCGGGTGCGGTCGCGTAGTCGATGGCGTCCAGAGCTTCCTGGAGGAGTTTGTCCAGTTCCTCGCCTTCGAAGAGCTCGGGATAACGTCCCTGACAGGTCAGGCCGCAGTTGATGACGTACAGGGGCTCGACGTCCAGGTCTTCGCAGATCTGCAGATACTCATGGAAGCCGAGACCGTTGGTCGCGCGGTAATGCCACATGACGTGGTGGCTGGGACGTTCCCAGACGGGCCCGATCGTGTTCGGGAAGCGCATGGCGGTCTCATAGCTGAAACCCTCGACGATGCAGCCGCCGGGGAAGCGGAGGAACTTGGGGTTGATGCCCTTGAGGATCTCCATGAGATCCTTTCTCATGCCGTGTCCATTGTAGGTGTCCGCAGGCATGAGGGAGGTGAAGCCGAAACGGGCCTTGCCGCCCTTGGGGGCGCGCAGGACCAGACGGGCCTTCGGATCGTCCGCGACGGCAGCGAAGGCCGCATCATAGCGGGCGTAGCCCTTGTCGGAAAGCACGAAGGAGGCTTTGCCGTAGACTTCGCCCTGTTCGCTCTCGATCGAGACTTCGATATCCACGGGAGCGCCGACGCCCTTGGCGAACATATAGAAGCGGTAGATCTCGCCCTTCTTCTGGGGGACGCCTACGAATCCGACGTTGTAGACGGAGGTGCCGGGCTTGAAGTCCACGTCCAGCGCACAGAGACGGTGTTCGTTCAGCGTGTCCTCCCGGTTGAGGGACATGACCGCGCCGTCTTCATACCAGGCGGGGATCGGTGTATAGGCGATGTTGTCCTTGCGGATCCAGGAAGCCGCGCCCTCCCCGTGATGGAAGGATTCATGGAAACCCTGGGGCGTCGTGAAGTAGGCTTCGTCTTCGTCCAGCGTGACGCGGGGCGGGGGAACGGAATCCTCAAAGGCCCGGTTGCGGATCATCTCGGGATAGAGGCCGCCGTCGCCGGAGCGGTTGATGTCTTCAAAGAAAAGGCCGTACAGATGAGGGGCTGCGGGGAAGGTCTTTCCCTGCGTCAGGATCTTGACTGAGGTGCTCATGGATGACTCCTTTCGCTGAATCGATTGATCACTGCCATACTAGTCCGAAAAGACGGCAGAGTCAAGCCTTGAGGACTGATTGTCCAGCCTGTTTTTCCGGCCGGCGGCCCCGTACAGCCGGAAACGCGTATCTGTATTCTCTGTACGGTGGATCGGATACCCGAAGAAGCAGATCTTCTGCCGGGATGCGTTGATTTTGCAGCTGAAATCTGGTATCATGTTCAACGAATCTAACTTGGGAGATGAACAGGAGAAAACGGGATGTTCAAACTTGAACTGCACTGCCATTCCAGAGACGTGAGCGACTGTGCGACATGCTCTGCGGAAGATGAGATCCGGATCTACCGTGAAGCCGGGTACAGCGGGATCGTGACGACCAACCATATCAACCGCTATTCCTTCAAAGGGCTGGAGGACGCCCCATGGGAGGATAAGGTCGCGTATTTTATGGTAGGCTATGAAAAACTGAAGGCGGCGGCGGGAGACGGCTTCGACGTCCTGCTGGGCTGCGAGATCAATCTGAGTCCGCTGGGGACGCTGCCTCGTGAACTGCAGGACAGCGGCTGGACGGACTACGTTCCCAATGACTATCTGGTCTACGGCGTCACGGAAGACTGGCTGCTTCAGACAGGGGACGTGCGGACCCTGAGCCTGAAAGCCCTGAGCGCATCCGCACGTGAGGCGGGTTTCCTCATCGTCCACGCACATCCTTTCCGTGCCGGTACTGTGATGCGGGATCCAGATCTGTTCGACGGGTATGAAGTGTACAACGGAGGCCGGGCCCAGGCCAATAACGATCTGGCGGAAGCATGGTCGGATCTTCGGGGGAAGATCAAGACGAGCGGAAGCGATTTCCACCACCCGCATGACGTCCCGACGGGCGGGATCCTGACGGAAGAACGGATCCGTGACAACGGGACACTGCTGCGGATCCTCCGGAGCGGCGGCTATACCCTCGTCCTCTGACGCCCGTTTGCTGTATATGCCGAACGGCAGCCTTTCCGAATGACGGGAAAGGCTGCCGTTTTCAGATCCCCGCCGAGCACTTGCTGCAGGCAGATGCGGGATAGGCCGGAGATTCAGGAGCCGTTCTGCTGGCCGGACGAACTGCCCGGATTGGCGGCAGCTGCCTGCATGGCATCCGCGGCAGCGCCGGTCAGGTGGGCGGCCGCCATGGTGGGATCCCTGAATACGGCGTCGCGCTGGAGCACGGTGATCCCGGCCGCGTTCATGACCTTCAGAGAGGAGACGGCGATCGAACACAGTTCCAGTCCGTGCTCTCCGGCCCAGCCCTTTTCCATGGCGTCCCGGAGGGCTTTCGTGAGTTCGGGGATGTGCTCGGGGAGCGAATGCGGCCGGAGTCCGGAATCGCCCAGGCGGGGAAGAGCGCTCTGCAGCGCCGTCAGAAGAGCGGACGTCATGGGTCTCTGCAGTCCGCTGCGCGAGTAGGCGGAAGCGACGTTTCCGGTCATCGCCTTGTACAGTTTCACGGGATCCGAGACCCGGTAGGAATACATGCCCTCGATCATGACGGACAGGTCCGCATCGACAGGGATGTTTTTGTCTGAGATCCGGAAGGGGATGGGGGCAGGCGTCACGAACGGATTGCCCATGATCTCCAGAAGATTGACGTAATAGACCCTGTGCGTCACGGGCTGGACGTCTTCGCCTCCGAAACCGACGCGTTCCCACACGTCACGGAAGAAGCCTTTCACGCCGCCCGGACGGTTTGGATCGATGAAGATGTGTTCCCCGGGTTCCGAGCACACGTCGACGATCCTGCCCTGGGACGTGACGATCACGCACTGGCCGTCCGCTACGACGAGCAGGGAGCCGTTGGTCAGGACGTTGTCGTTTCTCCGGCTGTTGGCGCCGCCGTCCGAGATCGTTTTATGCGCTCTGCGCAGGAGGATTTCCTGCCCCATGGCGTCGCAGGAGATGAATTCCTTCCACTGTTCCTGCAGGACGCTGTCCATGGCGCCGGCCACGGCGCGGATAAGGCCCATGTCGAACCTTCCTTTCTTGCTGTCGGATGGATGCGGAAGTGCACGCCGGTGCACTCACCGCTGTATCATTGTTCTGCCTTTCCGTGGGGAAATCCTGCCTGATCCCGTTCGGTTTCCTGATTATGCCTTCCGGAACGGAGACATGCCGGCGCCTTTTTACCGGCGTTCTGCTATAATGGAGGGGATCAAAGAGAAAGGAAGTGTCCGGGATGGAAGAGACGGCTGTCGTCAGCGTCGAACGGATGAGAAGGTCAGACGCGTATACGATCGAGCATTTCGTACCCGCAGCGGAACTTATGCGCCGGGCCGCGGAAGGCGTGTACCGGGCGTATTCGAACTGGAGAGACCAAAAGACCGTCATCGTAGCGGGAGGCGGGAACAACGGGGGAGACGGGTATGCTCTCGCCTGCATCCTGAAGCGGGAGGGGATGGATCCGGAGGTCTGCGCGGTCTCGGACCGCCTGTCCGAAGAAGGACGGCATTACCGGGATGAGGCGCTTTCCCTGGGCGTGCGGATCCGAAATTTCGACGGAAAAACGGATCTGTCGGGATACGATGTGGTCGTGGACTGCATCCTGGGTACGGGATTCACGGGCCCTCTCCGGGAAAACGCCGCCTGCGCTGTGAGGGCGATCAATGCCTCGGGAGCCTATGTGATCAGCGTGGACATCAACAGCGGGCTCAACGGGGATACGGGGGAAGCGGAACTCGCCGTGAAGTCGGATCTCACGGTGTCGATCGGCTTCTACAAACAGGGACTGTTCCGCGGAGATGCGGAGCGGTATGTGGGGAAAACTGTCAACGTGGACATCGGCATCGTCCTCATATGAGAGGCTGCAGACCGCAGTGTATACACGTTCCGGAGCTGCGGATAGGGAAAAGCGCTGTATGTTTCCAGGATGGACCTGAGAGGTTCTCCATGAGTGTAATGGAAACATACAGCGCTTTTTCATCATCACTGCGCTTCGAAAAGGATACAGAGTGCCTTTCTTGCCTTATTCTGTTGTTTGAGGTTTTTCCGTCAGGGCTCTTCCCGCTGCCAGTTTCCCGATCCGTCCTGACTCCGGTAGACGTTCCGGCTGCCCGCGATCGCGAAGCGCTCCGGTGATTCTCCTTCCAGGATGAAGACCCAGCAGGCTTCCCCGTCTATATCCTGCGTTCCTTCATATTCGAAACGTTTCCCTTCATTCATGAGTGCGCTGCGGAAATCCATGCTGGCTTCCATCAGCTCCTCAAGCGCTTCCCCGGCTTCCGGATCGGCATCCGCCGGGATGCGGCCGAGCTCCTGCCCGTCCATGTTTTCCCAGTGTCTGTCGATGAGACGGCTGTCTTTCTCCCACTGCCGCAGACAGGATGAGAGGGCTTTGACGCCTTCCGAACCCTTCCTCGGCAGTTTCTGGTCCAGACTGAACGAAACGGTCTCATAAGGCATGCCGTTCAGCGCCGAATCGTCGAACACGAGCACGTAGGAAGTCGAAGGGGCGTCCAGCGCGATGAGTTCGGAATACGGGAGATCGTGCCAGGCCGCCATACCGTACTTGTCCGCGATCTCTTTGAGCTGCGGCAGGGCGTCGTCGTCCGCCCGGTACTCGCTGACCCTGAAAGGCGCGTTCCAGTAACGGCTCACTGCGGTCACGAGAACCGTCTGCCCGTCCTTTTCGGACAGTTCCGCCCGCGAGGACCCGCCGTCCATCCCGCCTCCCCTATAGGTGGCGCATCGGACGAGAGGACCATGCTCGTTCGCTTTTGCGCAGGAGGAGGACAGGACGAGACAGAAAAGAAGCATGAGAATGAGAAAGATCTTAAGGTTCTTGTTCATTGTTCTCTCCCGTTTCGGGGACCTGCATGCCGGGGCGGCAGGCCTCTTTTTCGATTCCGGGAAATGGCCCCGGACAAGTCTGACGTTTCAGAACGTTCCGTCCCTATTACAGCACAGAAAAAGCCGTTTGACAAGTTCACCGGAGGGGATCGCATGCAGGAAATCCCGGCCACGGAGAGAATAGAGTAGGGGCATTCTGACAAAGGGGACGGGATCCGTTCCGCAGACCGTACGGAAGAAAAGGATGGTAGATACGATGAAGAAGCAGTATCCGAATCAGTTCGCAAGGGTCGGGATCTCTGACGAGGCGGTCCTGGAGAAGATCCGTTCCTCTTTTGAGACGATCTTTTTCGATCCTGAAGAAAAGTTCTTCCATGAAGTGGATGAAGACAGCGCCTGCATGGTCGATACGGGAAACATCGACGCAAGGACCGAGGGCATGAGCTACGGCATGATGATGTGCGTGCAGATGGACCGAAAGGACCTGTTCGACAGGCTCTGGCAGTTCTCCATGCGCTACATGTACCAGAAGAGCGGGAAGTACGAGGGCTATTTCGCCTGGTCCGTGGATCTTACGGGAAAACACAACGCGGAAGGGCCTGCGCCGGACGGAGAGGAATACTTCGCCATGGCCCTTTTCATGGCTGCGGACCGCTGGGGGAACGGTACGGGCATCTTCGATTACGAAGCGCGGGCAAGGGACATCCTGCGCCGCTGCGTGCACCAGGACGAGATGGCCCCGGAAGGACGCGCCATGTGGGATCCCGATAATCACCTGATCCGCTTCGTACCGGAAGCGGACTTCTCCGATCCCAGTTATCATCTGCCTCATTTCTATCAGCTGTTCTCGGAGCGTTCGGATCCCGAAGACAGAGGATTCTGGAAAAAAGCTGCTGAAGCGAGCCGGGCGTACATCACGCTCAGCGCCGATCCCGTGACCGGCATGAGCCCGGAATACGCCGAATACGACGGGACGCCCCGGTTCATGTTCCGGAAGAATTTCGGCTATTACTCGGACGCGTACCGGGTGGCCATGAACGTCGCCCTGGATACGCTGTGGAACGGACCGACGGAAGGAAACGCCGCCGCTGTGACGAGACTGCAGGACTTCTTCCGCGGTATCCCCACGGAAGATTACAGGGCCTATCAGATCGACGGGACGGAAACGGAAGAGCCCGCCATGCACCCGACCGCGATCCTGTCCGTCCTCGCCGCCGCGTCCATCGCGAGCCGGAGCGCGGCCGCGGACGAATATCTCCTGCGGTTCTGGGAGCTGCCTCTCCGCAAGGGCAAGAGACGGTACTACGACAACTGCCTGTACTTCTTCTGCCTCATGATGCTGGGTGGTGTCTACTGCCCGTACTGACGGAAAAACGGCTTGACAGGACGGACCCTTCGATGATATAGTTATATCCATAATTCCGGCGATGAAGGAAAGAAGTACGCGCGACAGGGTCTTGAAGAGAGCGTCCGGCCGGTGAAAGGACGCAGACCTCCGTGCCGAATACGTTCCGGAGCCGCAGCCTGAAACCGCCAGGGGAGTAGGGTGAGCCGGGAGCGCCCGTTACAGCGCGTCCGTGTGTCGGCACGGAACGAGGGCTCTTCCGCGAGGGAGGGCCGAACCAGAGGTGGTACCGCGAATCGATCGTCCTCTGTCCCGCAAAGGGGCAGAGGCGTTTTCTTATCAAGGAGGAGAACAACCCATGCAGATCTATGAAGAACTGGTCGCCCGCGGCCTGATCGCCCAGGTGACGAACGAGGAAGAGATCCGTAAACTGGTCAACGAGGGCAAAGCGACGTTCTATATCGGCTTCGACTGCACGGCCGACAGCCTGACGGCAGGGCATTTCATGGCCCTGACGCTCATGAAGCGTCTGCAGATGGCCGGCAACAAACCCGTGGCCCTGATCGGCGGCGGCACGACCATGATCGGCGATCCCTCGGGACGCACGGACATGCGCAAGATGCTGA
>JAEEGL011681993.1_pt1 | contig 82132 bp, 52 predicted proteins | sample 9134231 | NCBI WGS metagenome assembly JAEEGL01 (sample SAMN16246548, study PRJNA631951) | gut metagenome | biome: gut microbiome; feature: rumen; material: fiber-attached | host: Bos | place: Iran: Karaj | collected 2018-10 | reverse complement strand
GCCTACGATTTTTCAGTAAAGAGTCCGAACGGACAGACGTTATATTATAATATAATAAACCAAGAACAAAAACAAGTTGAACTAGTTTCCGAATATACGGGTAACGACAGATACGAAACGCCTCCTGCAGGAGATTTGATAATTACTAGTGAAGTGGAGTTTGAGGGAGAAACATATTCTGTAATATCAATTCAAGAATCATGTTTTAGATATTGTACCAAAATTACATCTGTAATAGTAGAAGAAGGTATTAAACGCATCGGAAACGATGCCTTTGGTAACTGTTCTAAAATAAAGAGTATCGTCCTTCCTAATTCTCTTGAAGAACTTGATTACCCTTTTGTATTCTGTACAAGTTTGCAATCAATAACTCTTTCCAATTCGCTCACAACGATATGCGACGGTCTTTTTTGGGGCTGTGAGAGTTTGGAATCTGTTGAAATTCCCAATTCTGTTACTTCAATGGGAACTTCGGTATTTTACATTTGCACAAACCTGAAATCTGTCACACTTCCCGAAGGACTTACAAAAATTAAACAAAGTACCTTTGCACAATGCAACAATTTATCGTCTGTCAACATTCCAAGTACAGTTACTTCAATTGGTATGGAGGCATTTCTGGAATGTGAAAATCTCACATCAATTGTCATTCCTGCATCGGTACAAGATATTGACGTCAGCGCATTTATTAATTGTGAGAATTTACAGACTGTCGTTATAGAATCGGAAACGCCGCCTTCATTGGGTGAGAATGCGTTTCCCCGAAACGAAAATCTCAAGATTTACGTCCCTTGTGACGCCATAGACGATTATCTGGGAAACGAGGACTGGATGCCGTATAAATCAATGATTACGTCCGCAGCCCACAAAGTGTTCGTTAAATCTTCAAATAACGAATATGGGTATGTAACAATTGAGGAGAAAAACGCTTGTAGCGAGGAACATACAGCAATCATAACGGCTTATTCAAAGGACGACGACAATTATCAGTTTAACCGTTGGGACGATGGAAACAAAGACAATCCACGTACAATTACCGTTACAGAAGATCTTTCGTTTACGGCTATTTTTGGCAAAAAACCAAAAATTCTCAATTTGGAAACAACAAATCCAATCTGTACTTCGGCAACAGGTTCGGCTTCGTTCGACGTAACCAATGGCGTTAGCCCATACACCGTACTTTGGAACGACGGAAACACCGACAATCCTCGTACCGAAATGACCCCTGGCAAATACTATTTTGTTGCAACAGATGCCGAAGGTTATACTTCCGATACGACATACGTCACCCTTTATCCTAACGAAGACAATATGCCGCAGATTTCGTTGAATCCTACCAATCCCATTTGCGAGACAGAAAATGGAGAAATCACAGCAACAGTGAGCGAAGGAACTGAGCCATATACCTATAATTGGGGCAAGGCAAAGTTAAAAGAATCAACGTTGGAGAACTTTGAGGATGGGATAATCAACAACCAATTCTATCTATGGGAAATCAACATAGAAAATGGAGATTATTACATAGTGGATATTCCCATTGAAAATAGTGGTGCAGCCAGCTCTGAACAAGCTATTCACGTACAAGGTAATGAAAATGACAATGTAATATACCTACTGCAATTATATCTATCCGATGAACTATCTTTAAACCACGCGACATCTAACTCTTACGGGGTTTCGTTCTACCACAAAGGTTCGTCGGCTGAATTCAATATCTCTATTGATGGTTATGAATCAAATGGAAATTTCACAATTCCGTATCATAGCGATTGGACGAAAGTTGACCTTTCATGGCAAGAAATGAATATTGCACCATATCAAATACCATACATAAGTGAAATATATTGGAATATAAATACCAATCCTGATTTCTGGATAGACGAACTATCCATTTTGGCATACGACGACGATGCCGAATCGTTCTCATCGGAGAAAGATGTGCAAAACGTAGCCGCAGGGCAATACATGTTCTCCGTAACCGACAGTTATGGATGTAAGACAATCGCAACAACATCTTTGAACAAAGATTATTCTGTTGTTCCTTCAATTGAATTGAATTCATCTAATCCTATCTGCGAAACAGAAAACGGTACCATTACAGCAACGGTGAGCGAAGGAACAGAACCATACACATACAAATGGTCTGATGGTGCTACCAACAAAGACAGGGAAAATTTGGCAGAAGGTGAATATACCCTAACCGCTACCGACGCATACGGTTGTGCCACATCGGAAACTGCCACACTTGAAAAGAATTACAACGTTTTGCCTAAATTTTCATTCGACATAAAAAATCCTATCTGTGAAACCAAAAATGGAGAAATCACCACAACCGTCACAAGCGGAACGGAACCATATTCATTTACGTGGAGTACTATTCAGCCAGAACTTGTTAGTAATTTTGAAGATGGATTAACAAACAAGATATACACTAACTTTATCATATTCAACGATGCCAATTACGGAGGAACCACAAAAACCGACGGTTCGGGAATTGCAGACGACGGTGCGTTGGGAACAGCTCATTCTGTAATTATAAAAGCATCGTCGATAAGCAAAAACATCATGGGCGACTATGCAGGATTATCTACCTATATAGGTGCTGATCTTGGCGGTATGACAAGTTTAGTTGATGGAATTTCGTTCTACCACAAGGGTGAGAATATCGAATTTCGAGCCATGGGAGAAGATATGTTCACGAGAACAATACCAAAACACGAAGACTGGACTTTGGTAACATATTATTTCGATGAAGGTTTTGCTCCTAAGGATTTCTACTGGTCGTACCGAGGAGCGGAAGAATATCAAAACTCAATGCAATTCCAAATTGACGAAATAAAATTTATGTGGCGACATTCATCGGATGTTATCTCAAAAGACCAGAATGGACTTTCGGCAGGAACGTATAAATTAAAGGTGACCGACACATACGGCTGTGAATATACCAACTATGCGGAATTGACCAAAGACGAAAGCAACAAGCCAGTGCTTACCAAAACATTCACCAACGCAATCTGCGGCCACGATGTGGGTGAAATAACAATTTCGTACGAAAAAGGCAACGAGCCAGTTGAATATTCGTGGGAGGATGAAAGCACTGATTTGAAACGTGAGAACTTGGCGGAAGGCACATACACATTCACCATTACCGACGCGTATGGCTGTACCGTAATCGACCAGACAGAAATTGTATATGAATCATTCAAATATCAACCAGAATTGGCTTTGGTTACGGTAAGTCAGGAATCGCCTGCGAACTTGGTTGTTTGGCAAAAAGAGGAAACCGAAGCAATCGACTTCTATTCTATTTATCGTGAAACAACCAATGACGGAGTTTATGAAAAAATAGACGAGGTTCCATACAATCAAACAAGCATTTATGTTGATGATAACACCGACAGCCAAACCAAAGCATATCGCTATAAAATTTCAGCAACCGACAATTGTGGGAATGAATCACCGCAAAGTCCTAACCATAAAACAATTCACGTAACTATAAATCAAGGACTTAACGGAGTAAACAACCTTATTTGGGACCACTACGAAGGTTTCTCTTTTTCGACGTATTCCATTTATAGAATTACAACGGATGGAGTTACTGAGATAGATAAAGTTCCATCATCAAACTGGACTTTTTCGGATAAAAATGCTCCGAAAAATATATTGTCATACTACGTTGCAGTCAAATTACCAAAAGAAATCAATGTAAACGATCCATTCGTAAAAGCAGAAAGCGGCCCGTTCTCGTTGGCAATCAGTAACATTGCCGAAGTTGAAAATCAAGAAACTGCAATCGCATTGGTCGATGAAAATTCGGTGAACGTATATTCTTCACACAACGCAATCGTAGTTGAAAATGCAGGCGAAAATCAGATTGTAATCTGCAACGCAATTGGTCAGACAATCGCACGTGCAAAAGGTGAAAACAACAGACAGAAAATCTTTACCGTTGAAGCAGGAATTTACATTGTGATTGTTGGCAACAAGGCAGTAAAAGTTGTAGTGGAATAACAAGAATTTTCATATTTCCAAAATATATGTATTTTTGCGTAAATAAATGTTACTGAAACAGATAGAGTTATTTCTATGAAAAGACTTCTCTTCCCCCTATTGGTAGCCATTTTTACGGCAGTACAAACATTCGCTTACGAAATTACTGTACTTTCTTCCAACTCAGAATATGGATTTGTCGATATTCAAGAATGTACTTCGTGTGACGAAGAAAACACCTATATCTTATTTGCTGTTCCAACCGACGAATATCATTACCAATTTGGAGGATGGGAAGATGGCAACAAGGATAATCCACGTACGGTCACTCTTACTGAAGATGCTACATTTACGGCTATTTTCGGAACAATACCTTCTGTTAGAATAACTGGAGTAACAAACCCTATTTGTTCTTCGGCAACGGGTGAAATTTCTGTTACAGTAACGAATGGCGTTGAACCATATACATACGTATGGAATGATGGAAAATTTGACAATCCGCGTACTAATATGGTTGCTGGAGTGTACACACTTACTGTGATGGACGCTTTGGGATATTCCTCCATCCCTATGTCCATTAATTTGGATGCAAACGCAGAAAGTGCCCCAGTCGTTAATGCAGAACCTGGCATGCCTTTGCCTATCTGCGATATGTCAAACGGAGTGATTTACGCAGATGTAAATTCCAATGCCGCAAATCCGGATTATACTTTCTCATGGAAAGCACCTTCGGAAACCTTATTTTTGGATTTTGAGAGCAGTAATCAAACTATTTCGGGCGGCACACCCGTGTTGCAGATAAGTCACAATTATGCATATCCAAATATTTTTTCGAATTTTGAAGAATTGCAGAGTGATGACCAAGGAGCATTGGGAAGCGAACACTCCGCACATGTGGCTATTTCACGCGACACGATTGCAAATTTTCAAGTCTCCATTCCTACCAATATTGATATATCAAAAGTAGCAGGTGTGTCATTCTATCACAAAGGCACGCCGCTTAAATTCACTATAACCTACGGCGATGGGGGAACATTGTGGACAAAAAAATACGAATATATTCCCTATAGCTACAATTGGCAAAAAATTACGATTCCATGGTCAAGTTTGCTATTTGCCAAAAATCCAATTCGTTCGTTTGTGTTCATGACAAACACCGACAATGATAAAAATGAATTCTGGATTGACCAAGTATCCCTCCTTTCGTTTGATGAAGAATCTATTGTATTATCGGAGGAGGATATATTAGAGAACGTTCCTTCTGGTTTGTATTTATTAACGGTTACCAACAAAAATGATGAATGTGTTGGATACAATAAAGTATTCCTACCTAAGGAGGAAAACATTTTCAAACCCGTAATTGAAATGACAGCGACAAACCCAATATGCGAAGCGGAAAACGGAGAAATTACTGTTTCTGTCTCCAATGTAGTGGAACCTTGCACCTATGAGTGGGCAGATGGAAGCACCGACCCAAACCGTCAAAATCTTCCTGCCGGAGAATACATCCTAACCGTAACCGATGCACAAACTTGTGCGACAACAGATACCATACGGTTGGTGAAAGATTATGGCACATTGCCCCAGATTTCTTTTGACGCAAAAGACCCTATTTGTACGACAGAAAACGGGGAAATCACAGCAAACATAAACCAGGGGGCTGAACCATATACCTATCAATGGTATTCTTCATCTTGGCAAAGATTTATCAACTTTGAGGATGGTTTAAGAACATTCAACCAGGCAAAATCGGAATGGAGCACATGGGGCGGCGGCACCGAAATTGAGGGTTCCAGCGTGGTTGAAGGCGGCGTGAACAACACAAATCATTCCTTAAAAATCGTAGGAAAGTATATTCCTCTCAACTTCTTTGGCGTTGACAATGTTACCTATACCGCGCCAATAAAAGGAGGTATGCCATATACTTATACCGCTTGGGGTATCTCGTTTTACCACAAAGGCGATGGTTGCTCGTTTAAAGTTGATGACAGTGTGTATGCTCTTGTTCCCGCGCATTCGGAATGGACTCGCGTGGTTGTATTATGGGATACCCCAATGCAACTATCTTCGTCCGGCCCAAACGACCCTCAAGCATTTCATTGGGTCTATCGTCACGGTGTTAATGGGCATAAGGAAAGTATTGAATTTTACTTGGATGAGATTCAAGTTCTCTTTAATTCTCCCAAGGAAGAAACTTCAACCACATTATCTGACTTGAGACAAGGAACGTATAGTATTATTGTGGACGATAGTTATGGTTGTAGAGCACTTGATACCATTACGTTGAAAATAGACGAAAGCACAAAACCCGTAATTTCCAAAACAGTGACGCAGGCAATCTGTGGTCACGAGGTGGGCGAAATCAATATTTCGTACGAAAACGGCAACGAACCTGTTACGGCAACTTGGGATGACAACGACGAAATCACTACCTTGGAACGTTCCGATGTGCAACCAGGCAAATACAAAATCACGTTAACCGACTCCTATGGTTGCGAAGCAAGCGATTCAACCGAAATAGTAGTTGAATCATTCAAATATCAGCCAGAACTGGCGTTAGTTACAGTGAGTCAGGAACAATCGCCGTACAACTTAGTAGTTTGGCAGAAAGAAGAAACACAAGCTTTGGATTTCTACTCCATATATCGCCAATCTGAAACGTATGAATATACGAAACAGGCCGATGTAAAATACAACGAAACAAGTATTTTCGTTGACGAAGGTGCTAATAGCCTAAAAACGTGGTATCGCTACAAAATTTCCGCAACCGACTATTGTGGAAAAGAATCTGAATTGAGTGCCAGTCATAGAACAATGTATTTGCAGAAAAATAAAAGCGTTGGCAAGGAAAACAACTTGAATTGGACGCCATACGAAGGCTTTTCTTTCTTGACATACTCAATTTTTAGAATCACAAATGACGGAGTTACCGAAATTGACAAAGTTAATGCCGATGTATTGGAATACAGTGATTTGGAACCTGCACCAGGAACGATTTCGTATTACGTGGGCGTTGTCCTTCCAAAGGAAATCGACATAAACGCTCCGTTCCAAAAAGCAGAAAGCGGACCGTTCGCCCTTGCAATCAGTAACATTGCCGAACTAGAAAACAATGTGTCTGTTTCCGACATCAACAACACGGCAAAAGTGTATTCGTCACATAAAAACATTGTAGTTGAAAATGCTGGCGAAAATCAAATCACCGTTTGCAACGCAATTGGTCAGACAATCGCACGTGCAAAAGGAGAAAACGACATTCAGAAAACCTTTGCCGTTGAAGCGGGAATTTACATTGTGATTGTTGGCAACAAGGCGTTCAAAGTAGCAGTGGAATAGATTGATAGAAATATCATCTAATACTAAAAAATTGTATATTTGACACGGCATTTTGAAAACTATGTCTATAAAATTGTTAGACAGAAAAATCGTTTTTAAGATGTGTTAATTTAATAGTTTGATATGATTAAAAATATAATTTTAGCAGGGGTCGGAGGGCAAGGTATATTAACAATTGCTTCCATTATCGACCTTGCGGCTATGCATTCTGGATTGAATGTGAAACAGGCCGAAGTTCACGGAATGAGCCAACGTGGTGGCGATGTTCAGTCAAATTTACGTATTTCCGACGAAGAAATTTATTCGGACTTGATTCCGAAGGGAAAAGCAGACATTATTCTTGCAATGGAACCGCTCGAAGCACTTCGTTATGTGTCGTATCTGCAAAAAGACGGCATTATTATTACCGCATCGGCTCCGTTCAAAAACATTCCGAACTATCCCGACGAGAATCAGGTGATTGACACTATAAAAAAGAGTGGATTCAAATATATTATCATCGATTCTGAGGAAATTGCGAAGAATTTGAGCGAGCGTGTGCTGAACGTGGTGATTGCCGGTGCAGTTGCTCCTATCATTGGCATTGACTCGAACATAATGAAGGAAAGTGTAAAAGAATTGTTTGCGGCAAAAGGCGAGGAAATTGTCGCTATGAACGTGAAAGCGTTTGAAACAGGTGTTGAATACAATAAAAAATTATAACATGATTTGGAATAAATCGATAGAATGTTTGGACCGTGAGTCGATGCGCAAGTTGCAGGGCGAACGTCTGCGTAGTGTGGTAGAACGAGTTTACCATAACTGTGCACCATATAGAGAACGTATGCAACAAGCAGGCGTGCTTCCCGAAGATATACGTACTATTGACGATATTGTGAAATTGCCATTTTCGTCAAAACAAGATTTGCGCGACTATTATCCATGGGGATTGCTTGCGGTTTCTCGTTCCGAGATTGTGAAAATCCATGCTTCGTCGGGAACGACGGGAAAACCTATCGTTATGGGTTATACTCGTAACGATGTCGCGAACTGGGCGGAAGCAGGCACTCGTTGCTATGCCGCATATGGATTGAATAAAGACGATGTAATTCAGGTTTCGTATGGCTACGGTTTGTTCACGGGTGGTTTGGGCGCACACGATGCTGGCCTGAACCTTGGTGCTACGGTAATTCCTATGTCGGCAGGAAATACGGAGAAACAATTGCTGATGATGCGTGACTTGGGCTCTACGGCATTGGCTTGTACACCTTCGTATGCGTTGTATTTGGCCGAAGCATTGGAAAAATCGGGTATTCCACGTGAAGAACTGAAATTGAAGGTTGGTATTTTCGGTGCTGAACCTTGGACAGAAGAAATGCGCAAGGAAATTCAATTTCGTCTTGGCATTAAGGCATACGATATTTATGGTTTGACCGAAATTTCTGGTCCGGGTGTCGGTTTTGAGTGTGAACATCAAAACGGGACGCACTTGAACGAAGATTTATTCTTCCCTGAAATAGTTGACCCAAAAACTGGCGAGCCTCTGCCTGACGGCGTGGAAGGTGAGTTAGTATTTACGACGCTTTCAAAAGAAGGTATGCCGATGATTCGTTTCCGTACACACGATTTGACAAGTTTGACACACGAAAAATGTGAGTGTGGAAGAACCTTGGTTCGTATGAGCAGAATCCTTGGTAGAACCGACGATATGCTTATCATTCGTGGCGTGAACGTGTTCCCGTCACAAGTTGAGGCAGTGCTTTGTACGTTGGAAGAGGTAGAACCTCACTTCTTCATCACGGTTGACCGTATCAACAATACTGATACGTTTGATATCGATGTAGAAATCAAGGAGAAATTTTACTCCGACGTGATGAGCGAGATGGAGCGTCTTCGTAAGAAAATCGCTCACGCAATTCAAAGTGTTGTTGGTATTCAACCAAACATCAAGCCTGTTGCTCCTGGTACGATTGAACGTAGTCAGGGAAAAGCGAAGAGAGTGAACGATAAACGAAAATTCAAATAATCTCACGTCGATAGATGGGTAGTTTGGGTCTCATACAGGAAAGCATAGGTTCGTGGTTGTTGCCGATACGTACAAGATGGAATGACCGTGAACCAAAGGTTTTCTCGTTCGAAAACGCCAAAACGATAGGGATTGTTTACAATGTGGAAAACAAAGATGTGCATACCCAGATAGCGGATTTTGCGAATTTTCTCACACAACGACATAGCGGAATGCAAGTTTCACTGCTCGGCTTTTTGGATAATCCCGAGTTGGAGAAATGTTTGACCAAAGTCGCTCATACCGAGTTCTTTTCAGAAAAGGATTTTTCTTGGTCGGGACGTTTACAGAAAGGCGCTGCTTTAGATTTTGTGAAAAATCGTTTCGACATTTTGTTGGACATTTCCACCGAAACAACATATCCCGTTCATTATGTACAATTGTCTTCCGTCGCGTCGTACAAGGTCGGACGATATATAGAGAACGACTTGCGATATGATTTATTGATAGATACGAAAGAAGATAATTCAATAGCGTATTTAATTACGCAAATCAATGTATATTTGTCAAAAATAAAAATTAAACACTAATATGACAATTCAAGATAGATTTCGTGGTACGGGAGTGGCTCTTATCACTCCTTTTACGGCAGATAACAAAGTAGATTTCAAATCGTTAGAAAAATTGCTGAACCACGTTATTGGAGGTGATGTTGAATTTTTAGTCGTGTGTGGCACGACTGGCGAGCCGGTAACAATGGATGAAGGCGAGAAACAAGCAGTGCTTGATTTCGTTTTCGAACACAATACGAAGAAACTTCCTGTTGTTGTTGGTTGTGGCGGTAACAATACTGCCGAAATTGCTAAAAGTGCCGCAAAAGTTGATACTCGTTTTGATGCAATTCTTTCGGTTGTTCCTTATTATAACAAACCGAATCAGCGTGGTATTTTCGAACATTTCAAGGTTGTTTCCGAAGCAAGCGCGTTGCCTGTCATTGCATACAATGTCCCAGGTCGTGCCGGTTGTAACATTGCTGCCGAAACAGCGGTGAAAATTGCCCGCGAATTGCCTCGTGTGATTGGTTTGAAAGAAGCGTCACCGTCGGTAGAGCAATTTACATATATCAAGAAAGACTTGCCTTCTGACTTTATGTTGTTCAGCGGCGATGATTCCATTGTCGTTCCTCACATGTCGTTGGGTGCTCACGGAGCAATTTCGGTTACTGCCAACGCAATGCCTAAAATGTATTCCGACATGGTTCGTCTGTGTATTGCCAACAAATACGACGAGGCGTTGAAGTTGCACTTGAAATTGATAGAATTTACCGATAGCTTGTTCACCCAAGGCAGTCCTGCAGGAGTGAAGGCTGCACTTTCTATTATGGGAATCGTGGAAAATAATCTACGTTTGCCGTTAGTTCCAGTTACCAGCGATCATTTTGAATATATCAAAGGTTTGCTTGCTGCGTTGAAATAGGAGTGCAAGCCGTTTTATTCAAGAGAAAAAATCATAAAAAATAGCATTTAGTCCAAAATTTCATAATTTTGCAATACACACATATTGCAATTATGAAAAGTCAAAATTGGATGAGATTGGGCAAAAATCTAACAACTTGTATCGTGGTTGTGACGCTTGCCGTGTTTTTTTACGTGTACAAACCTTTGGAAAACAAAGAATCGTTTTTGGAAACTGATACAGTAACGGTTGAGGTCGAAAACGAAGTGTTGCAATCTACTTGCGATACGATAATTGATCCGAACAATTGTTCGTATGATGATTTATTGAAAGTGGGGTTTTCGTCGAGACAGGCAAAAAGTTGCGTGACATTTGTGAAAAAAGGTGGCAGATTTTATAAGAAGGAAGATTTGTTGAAAATATACACCATTTCGAAGGATGATTATGAACGTGTACAAAAGTTCATACATATTAATAATGTGTCGTTCAAAAACAATGAAACGAAAAAGAAAAAAAGAGAACCCCATAAAGATGTACCGTCTGTGAAAATCAGCGTTGCCATCAATTCGTGCGATACTGCCGATTTGATGCGTCTGCCCAAAATTGGAGCGTTTCGAGCAAAGAAAATTATAGAGCAGCGCGACAAGTTGGGCGGATTTTATTCGTGCGAGCAGCTCTCCGCGATTTATTCAATGGATTCTGCACTTGTGCAAGAGTTGAAACCATACATTATAATAGATACTGCCCACATAAAGAAAATCAATCTGAACACTGCCACGTTCAAGGATTTGGTAAAACATCCGCTTATTTCGTACGAGCAAACGAAAGATATTATGAATTACAGAAGAATTGTCGGGACGATAAAAAATGCCGAGGAACTGAGGAAAAACAACATACTCACGGGTGACGACTATGAAATTTTAAAATTCTATGTAAAAACATTTTGATAAAAACTTGCTCTTTTTATAAAAGTTTATACATTTGCAGTCCATTTAATAAACATTCTAAATAGGAGAATAATATGATTATCGTACCGGTAAAAGAAGGCGAAAACATTGACAAGGCGCTTAAAAAATTCAAAAGAAAATTTGAAAAAACAGGCGTAGTAAAAGAATTAAGAAACAGACAAGCATTCACAAAACCGTCTGTTATTCGTAGAGAACAAATAATCAAAGCTATCTACAAACAAAAAATGCAATTGTCAGATGAGCAATAATTCCCAAAACGAGGAATTATTGCATTCATTTTTGACCTATCTTGAATTCGAGAAAAAAGGTTCAAAATATACTGTTCTTTCTTATAAGAACGATATATCGCATTTTTTTAAGCACATAGGTGACGTTAACCTGAGCGATGTCACATCAAGAGATGTAAGAGCATGGGTGAGCGTTTTGTCAGAAGAAGGAATTGCCCCACGTTCTATCAATAGAAAACTAACGGCAGTTCGTTCTTTTTTTTATTTTTTACAGCGTCAAGGTAAACTCAATCAGAACGTTGCGAGAAAAGTTCATACTTTGAAAGCAAAAAAAAGGTTGCCTTTTTTTGTTGAAGAAGAAAAAATGACTACCTTGCTAGACAAAATCGAGTTCACGAAAGATTTCGTTGGATTGCGAGATAAAGTGGTCATTGAATTACTGTACACGACGGGAATACGCCGTTCTGAATTGTTGGGTCTGACAACAAAATCTATCGATTGGGCGGAGTCAAGTTTGAAAGTTCTCGGAAAAAGAAAAAAGGAGCGAATCATCCCTCTTCTTCCGGAATGTGCAAGTTTGATTAAGGAGTATCTCCAGGAACGAGAGAAAATCTCCCAGTGCGACTTCTTGATAGAAACCGACACGGGAGAGAAACCCTATGCGAATCTTATATATAGGATAGTGCATAAATATCTTGGAGAGGTTACCACGATAGACAAGAAAAGCCCCCACGTCCTGCGACATTCGTTTGCGACACATTTATTAAATAATGGAGCCGATATAAACGATATAAAAGAATTGTTGGGACACGCAAGTCTTGCGGCGACACAAATCTATACACATAATTCATTTGAGAAATTAAAAAAAGTGTATAAACAGGCTCATCCGAGAAATTAAAAATGATTTAATATATATAAGGTATGGAAATAAAAATTCAATCAGTAGGGTTTAAGGCCGATGCAAAACTACAAAGCTTTGCGACAAAGAAAGTTAACAAACTTGACACATTTTCAGATGTGCTTCAATCGGCAGAAGTTTTCTTCAAATTAATCAACACTCCTTCGGAAGAAAACAAGGAAGTTGAAATCAGTGTAAAAACTCCAGGTAAAGAATTGTTCGCCAAAAAAACGGCGAAATCATTCGAGGAAGCAACCGATTTGGCGACGGATGCACTCCGTAATCAAATAGAAAAAATGAAAGGAAAACAAGAAAAAAAGTAAATTCTTTTGTTTTATAAGAAAAATAACTACATTTGCAGTCCAAATTTTCGGGCAGAGAAAACTGTACGGAATCTGAACAGGCCGATGTAGCTCAGGGGCAGAGCACTTCCTTGGTAAGGAAGAGGTCATGGGTTCAATTCCCATCATCGGCTCTGAATCCGAATTTTTGGAAATGGATTTGAGAAATTTTATATGTTGAATTAATAAAAAAAGTAGAAATGGCAAAAGAAAAGTTTGATAGAACCAAGGATCACGTAAATATTGGTACTATCGGTCACGTTGACCACGGAAAAACAACTTTGACGGCAGCAATTACGACTGTTTTGGCAAAGAAAGGTCTTTCAGAAGTTCGTTCATTCGACCAAATCGATAACGCTCCTGAAGAAAAAGAAAGAGGTATCACAATCAACACTTCTCACGTTGAGTACCAAACAGCAACTCGTCACTATGCACACGTTGACTGTCCGGGCCACGCCGACTATGTAAAGAACATGGTTACTGGTGCTGCTCAGATGGATGGTGCTATCTTGGTTGTAGCTGCTACTGACGGTCCAATGCCTCAAACAAAAGAACACGTTCTTTTGGCAAAACAAGTAAACGTACCTCGTATCGTTGTATTCCTTAACAAATGCGATATGGTTGAGGACGAAGAAATGTTCGAACTTGTTGAAATGGAAGTTCGCGAATTATTGAGCAAATACGATTTCGACGGTGACAACACTCCTATCATCCGTGGTTCTGCACTTGGTGCATTGAACGGTGAAGCAAAATGGGAAGAGAAAATTATGGAATTGATGGATGCTGTTGACAGCTGGATTCCACTTCCTCCACGTGAAATGGATAAACCATTCTTGATGCCAGTAGAAGACATCTTCTCAATCACTGGTCGTGGTACTGTTGCTACAGGTCGTATCGAAAGAGGTGTTGTTCACACAGGTGATGAATTGCAAATCATCGGTTTCGACGCTAACTTGAAAACAACTTGTACAGGTGTTGAAATGTTCCGTAAACTTCTTGATGAAGGTCAAGCAGGTGACAACGTTGGTTTGTTGCTTCGTGGTATCGAAAAAGATCAAATCAAACGTGGTATGGTTATCTGTAAACCAGATTCAATCAAACCTCACAAGAAATTCAAAGCTGAAGTTTACGTATTGACTAAAGAAGAAGGTGGACGTCACACTCCATTCCACAACAAATATCGTCCTCAATTCTACATTAGAACTACAGACGTTACTGGTGAAATCACTCTTCCAGAAGGTGTAGAAATGGTTATGCCAGGTGATAACGTAACAATCACTGTAGATCTTCTTTCACACGTAGCTCTTAACGAAGGTCTTCGTTTCGCTATCCGTGAAGGTGGTAGAACAGTAGGTGCTGGTCAAGTAACTGAAATTATTGAATAATAATAGGTAGGTTAATCCAAAGGGGTTGGGCAACCAATCCCTTTATTTAGGGGTATAGCTCAGTTGGTAGAGTAGTGGTCTCCAAAACCATTGGTCGAGGGTTCGAGTCCTTCTGCCCCTGCAAATAAAGAAAGTACAATGGGACTAAAAACATACGTAAAGGAATCGTACAACGAATTGGTGCATAAAACAACATGGCCAACATGGCCTGAGTTGCAATCAAGTGCCGTTGTCGTGTTAGTTGCAACCTTTATTATTGCACTGATAGTTTTAGTAATGGATTTCTCTTTCTCTTTAATAATGAAAGATGGTATCTACCATTTATTACGCTAATTTATTTGACGATGGCAGAAGTAGGAAAAAAGTGGTACGTCGTTAAGGCGATGAGCGGTAAAGAAAAGAAGGTCCAAGAAAGGATTATGTATGAAATATCACGTAGTCACTTGGAGGACTATGTTTCGCAGGTACTTATCCCTACGGAGAAAGTAGTGCAGGCGAAAAACGGAAAAAAAGTAACAAAAGAAAGAACATATCTTCCTGGTTATGTCTTGATAGAAGCAGTTCTTGAAGCTAACGTGGGAGGAGAAAAAATTAATATTGCGGGAACCATAAACAACATAGACGGAGTTATAGGATTCTTAACGGCTGAACGTCATGGTGGTGCACCTATGCCTTTGCGATTGGCAGAAGTCAATCGTATATTGGGCAAAGTCGACGAACTTGCCGAAAGTGAGGATGAAACTATAGTCTCTTTCGTAGTTGGCGAAGTTGTGAAAGTTACCGACGGACCATTCAACGGTTTCTCTGGAACTGTTGAAAAAGTCAACGAAGAAAAGAAGAAACTTTCTGTTGAAGTTAAGGTCTTCGGTAGAAAAACACTACTCGAATTAGGATTTATGCAAGTTGAAAAAGAATCTTAATAAATAATAAAAAAGCATTATGGCAAAAGAAGTAGCAGGTTTAATCAAACTACAGATTAAAGGCGGCGCTGCAAATCCATCACCTCCAGTTGGACCAGCTCTTGGTGCAAAGGGTGTAAACATTATGGATTTCTGTAAGCAGTTCAACGCTAAGACACAGGATCAAGCAGGTAAGGTACTTCCTGTAATCATTACTGTGTATTCAGACAAATCATTTACGTTTGTTGTTAAAACTCCTCCAGTAGCAGTACAGTTGTTGGAAGCAGCAAAAGTAAAGAGTGGTTCTGCTGAACCAAACAGAAAAAAAGTTGCGAGTGTAACTTGGGATCAAGTAAAAGCTATTGCTGAGGCAAAACTTCCTGACTTGAACTGTTTCACAGTTGCTGCAGGTATGGAGATGGTTGCTGGTACGGCACGTAGCATGGGTATAACAGTAGAAGGTGAAAAACCGACTCTCTAAAACGTTTGAAAGATGAAGCTAACAAAAAATAGAAAAATCGCTCTCGAAAAAATAGAGAAAGGTAAGGCCTACACTATTGATGAAGCAGCTAAATTAGTAAAGGAAATTACCACTACTAAATTCGATGCTTCGGTAGATATGGACATTCGCTTGGGTGTTGACCCTAAGAAAGCAAACCAAATGGTACGTGGTGTTGTTACCCTTCCTCACGGAACAGGTAAACAAGTACGTGTATTGGTTCTTTGTACTCCAGATAAAGAAAAAGAAGCTCAAGAAGCAGGAGCAGATTTCTACGGTCTTGACGAATATGTAGAAAAAATCAAAGGTGGTTGGACCGACGTAGATGTTATCATCACTATGCCGACAATCATGGCAAAAATCGGTGCTCTTGGTAAAGTTCTTGGTCCTCGTGGTTTGATGCCAAACCCTAAAAGTGGAACAGTTACTATGGATATAGCAAAAGCTGTAGCCGAAGTAAAAGCTGGTAAAATCGACTTCAAGGTTGACAAGTTCGGTATCATTCATACTTCGATAGGAAAAGCTTCGTTCTCACCTGAAGCTATCGTTGACAATGCGAAAGAATTCGTTAACATGGTTAACAAATTGAAACCAGTGTCTGCGAAGGGAACATACGTAAAAAGCATCTATATTTCTTCTACTATGAGTCCGGGCATTCAAGTAGATACAAAATCATTAATGTAATTGTAAAGCGAGGATTGTTATGGATATAGCACAAAAAAGAGATATAGTTGAAAGTATCGTTAGCAAGATTAACGAGAATAGTCATTTCTACATCGCTGACATCGAAGCATTGAATGCAGAAGAAACTTCAGCACTTCGTAGAAAATGTTTTGAAAACGGTATTGAAATCGTTGTTGTAAAGAATACTCTTTTAAAGAAAGCCTTAGAACAAGTTGAAGGCGATTTCGAAGAACTTTATGGCGTTTTAAAAGGCACGACATCTGTTTTATTCTGTAAGACAGCTAACGTTCCTGCTAAAATGATCAAGGAACTTCGTAAGGCTGGTAAAGAAAAACCTGTTCTTAAAGGTGCCTTTGCAGAACAATGTATTTACATTGGCGACGACCAATTGGATACGTTGGCTACAATCAAATCCAAGGCAGAACTTATTGGAGACATCATTACACTTCTTCAATCACCAATGCAACAAGTATTGTCTTCTTTGGAATCAGGAAAGACTACTCTTGCTGGCATCGTAAAAACATTATCAGAAAAAGAAAGTAAATAATAATAAAGTAAGTAACAATTTAAATTTTTAAAGTCATGGCAGATTTAAAAGCATTAGCAGAAGAATTAGTAAATCTTAGCGTAAAAGACGTAAAAGAATTAGCTGACATTCTTAAAGAAGAGTACGGTATCGAACCAGCAGCAGCAGCAGTTGCAGTAGCAGCAGCTCCAGCAGCAGGTGGTGCAGCAGCAGCTGAAGAAAAATCAGAATTCGATGTAATTTTGAAATCAGCAGGTGCAGCTAAACTTCAAGTTGTAAAAGTAGTTAAAGAACTTACAGGTCTTGGACTTAAAGAAGCAAAAGACATTTGCGACCAAGCTCCTAAAGCTGTAAAAGAAAAAGTTTCTAAAGACGAAGCTGAAAAAATTAAAGCACAATTAGAAGAAGCTGGAGCAGAAGTTGAACTGAAATAAGATATACTAATCTTATAAATCTCAGGGTTTTAGCTACGAAAAGTGGCTAAAACCTTTTATCATACAAAAAGGTTCAATATATTCAACTGTTCGCGATGAAGACAAAGGAAAGATATAGCTTCTCAAAAATTAAAAACAAATTTGACTATCCTGATTTCTTAGAAATTCAGTTGAAGTCGTTTAACGAGTTCTTCAAAGTAGATTCAACACAGGAAGAACGTAAAAGTGAAGGGTTAAGCGAGGTTTTTAACGAAAATTTCCCTATTGCTGATACCCGCAATAATTTCGTATTGGAATTTCTTGATTACCAATTGGATCCACCAAGATATTCAATCGAAGAGTGTCTTGACAGAGGTTTGACTTTCAGCATCCCTCTTAAAGCGAAGTTAAAATTATATTGTACAGATCCTGAACATGAGGATTTTGAAACAGTCGTACAAGATGTGTATCTTGGTACAATACCGTTTATGACCCCTCGTGGAACGTTTGTCATAAATGGTGCAGAACGTGTCGTTGTATCTCAATTACATCGTTCTCCGGGTGTTTTCTTTGGTCAGAGTATCCATACAAATGGTACAAAATTGTATTCTGCTCGTATTATTCCGTTCAAGGGTTCTTGGATTGAATTTGCAACAGATATCAATGGCGTGATGTACGCTTACATCGACCGTAAAAAGAAATTACCTGTAACAACCTTGTTGCGTGCAATCGGTTTCGAGAGTGATAAGGACATTCTAGAAATTTTCGGTTTGGCAGAGGAGGTAAAGGTTACCAAAGCTGGATTGAAAAAGGTTGAAGGCAGAAAACTCGCTGCAAGAGTATTGAAATCTTGGATTGAAGACTTCGTAGATGAAGATACCGGCGAGGTTGTTTCAATAGAAAGAAATGAAATTATTGTCGAACGTGAAGTTGTTATCGAAAAAGAACATATTGAAATGATTCTTGATTCGGGACAAAAAACGATTCTTCTTCATAAAGAGGATCAAAACGCTTCCGATTACGACATTATTTATAATACATTACAAAAAGACCCTTGTAACTCTGAAAAAGAGGCAATATTCTATGTGTATCGTCAGCTACGAAACGCAGAAGCTCCTGATGAGTTAGCTGCTCACGAGATTATAACAAACTTGTTCTTCTCTAATAAACGATATGACTTAGGAGAGGTTGGCCGTTATAGAATCAATACGAAATTGTATAGCGACTTACCAGCTAATGAGGAAAAAGAGACGACAAGAGTCTTGACGAAAAAAGATATTATTGAGATTATCAAATATCTTATCAATTTGATTAACTCAAAGGCTGACGTTGACGATATTGATCACTTGAGCAACCGTCGCGTGAGAACAGTTGGCGAGCAATTACATAATCAATTTGGTGTTGGTTTGGCTCGTATGGCAAGAACAATTCGTGAAAGAATGAATGTTCGCGATAACGAGGTGTTTACTCCAATTGAATTGATCAATTCCAAGACATTATCTTCGGTAATCAATTCATTCTTCGGAACGAATCAGCTTTCTCAATTTATGGATCAGACGAACCCGCTTGGTGAAATGACGCACAAACGTCGTTTGTCAGCCCTTGGTCCTGGCGGTCTTTCTCGTGAAAGAGCTGGTTTTGAGGTACGTGACGTTCACTATACACACTATGGTCGTCTTTGTCCAATCGAAACGCCTGAAGGTCCGAACATCGGTTTGATTTCTTCTTTGTGCGTTTTTGCTCGAGTTAATGAACTTGGTTTCATTGAAACTCCATATAGAAAGGTTAATAATGGTAAGGTTGATTTATCTGACGAAGGCGTTGTTTATTTGAGTGCCGAAGAGGAAGATGGTCAAACGATTGCACAAGCCGATACGGAATTGAAGGCAAATGGAGAAATTGCAAATAGCAGAGTGAAAGCTCGTTTGGAAGCCGATTTCCCTATCGCTTCTCCAGAAGAAATTTCGTTGATGGAAGTCGCACCTAACCAAATCGCTTCTATTGCGGCTTCATTGATCCCGTTCTTGGAACACGACGATGCTAACCGTGCATTGATGGGTTCTAACATGATGCGCCAGTCAGTTCCTCTATTGAGAGCTGAGGCTCCAATCGTTGGTACGGGTATTGAAAGACAAGTTTGTCAAGATTCTCGTATCCAAGTTATGGCTGAAGGCGACGGTGTTGTAGAATATGTTGATGCTCGCGAAATTCGTGTTCGTTACGATAGAACTGCTGATGAGGATTTCGTAAGTTTCGACAGCAACTTGACCGTATATCCTATCATCAAGTTTAGAAAAACAAACCAGAATACGTGTGTGAACCTTCGTCCAATCGTTGTGAAAGGCGAACGTGTCGTAAAAGGTCAATGCTTGACAGAAGGTTATTCTACTCAAAACGGCGAATTGGCTATAGGACGTAACTTGAAGGTCGCATTCATGCCTTGGAAGGGTTACAACTTCGAGGATGCTATCGTGATCTCAGAAAGAGTCGTTCGTGAAGATATAATGACGTCAATCCACATTGACGAGCATATTCTTGAAGTTCGCGACACAAAACGTGGTATTGAGGAATTTACATCCGATATTCCTAACGTAAGCGAAGATGCTATCAAGAATCTTGACGAAAATGGTTTGATTCGCATCGGTGCTACGGTAAAACCTGGTGACATCCTTATTGGTAAGATTACTCCAAAAGGTGAATCTGATCCAACTCCAGAAGAAAAATTGTTGCGTGCTATCTTCGGTGAAAAAGCTGGTGATGTGAAAGACGCTTCGTTGAAGGCTCGTCCATCATTATATGGTACGGTAATCGACAAGAAATTGTTCATCCGTAGCGTAAAGGATAGAAAAGCAAAAGCTAACGACAAGCCAATCTTGGAAGGTTACAAGAAAGAATATGACGAACAAAGCAAGAAATTGAAAGAAGATCTTGTACAACGTTTGTTCAAATTAGTTGAAGGTAAAACGTCACAAGGTGTGAAAGATTATGCCGGCAATGTCTTGATACCAAAAGGCAAGAAATTCACGCAACGTGAATTGAACGACATTGAAGATTACACATCAGTTGTAACCGAAAAATGGACTACCGATAATGCTAAGAATGACTTGGTTTCTATCTTGCTTCATAATTACTGCAAAAAGCAGAAAGAGTATGAAGGCGAATATAAACGTAAGGAATATGCAATTTCTGTAGGTGATGAATTGCCATCAGGAATCATGCAGTTGGCTAAGGTATACATCGCTCAAAAACGTAAGTTGAAAGTTGGTGATAAGATGGCTGGTCGTCACGGTAACAAAGGTATTGTTTCACGTATCGTACGCGACGAAGATATGCCGTTCTTGGCTGACGGTAGCATTGTAGATATCGTTTTGAACCCTCTTGGTGTGCCTTCTCGTATGAACATCGGACAGATTTACGAAACAGTTCTTGGTTGGGCTGGTAAGGAATTGGGTAAGAACTATGCGACTCCAATCTTCGATGGTGCTTCTCTTGATGACATCACGAAAGAGACTCGTGAAGCTGATAAAGTTGCTCGCGAGGCCGGTCGTGCAGGCGTGCCTGATTTTGGTAAGACATATCTTTACGATGGTGGAACAGGTGAGCGTTTCGACCAACCTGCAACTGTCGGCGTGATTTATATGTTGAAGTTAGGTCACTTGATTGACGATAAGATGCATGCTCGTTCTATCGGTCCGTACTCGTTGATTACTCAACAACCATTGGGTGGTAAAGCTCAATTCGGTGGTCAGCGTTTTGGAGAAATGGAAGTATGGGCAATTGAGGCATTCGGTGCATCAAATGTTTTGCAAGAAATACTTACAATTAAATCTGATGATGTAATTGGTCGTGCAAAAGCATACGAGGCAATTGTCAAGGGTGAACCGTTACCAACGCCTGGATTACCAGAATCATTCAACGTATTGTTGCATGAGTTGAGAGGTTTGAGCCTTAACATCAATTTTGAATAAGCAATAGCAGTATTAAACTTTAAAGTTCATAGAAAATGGCTTTTAGAGAGACAAAAGTAAAAAATAACTTTTCAAAGATAAGTATAAGTCTTGCATCACCTGACGACATCCAATCTCGTTCAAGTGGTGAAGTCTTGAAACCAGAAACTATCAATTACAGAACGTACAAGCCAGAAAGAGACGGTTTGTTCTGCGAAAGAATTTTTGGTCCTGTAAAAGACTATGAATGTCACTGCGGAAAATACAAACGTATCCGTTACAAGGGAATCATTTGTGACCGTTGTGGTGTTGAAGTTACAGAAAAGAAAGTACGTCGTGAAAGAAGTGGACATATTAGTTTAATTGTTCCTGTTGCTCATATTTGGTATTTCCGTTCATTGCCTAACAAAATTGGTTATCTATTGGGATTACCGACAAAAAAATTGGATCAAGTAATCTATTACGAACGCTATATCGTAGTTCAGGCCGGAGTGTTAAAATCAGAAGGTTTGAAAGATTTGGACTTGTTGTCGGAAGAAGAATATCTTGATTGGGCTGAAAGATTGCCAAAAGATAACGATGCCAAGGAAAACACAGATCCTACGAAATTCATCGCTATGATGGGTGCAGAGGCGTTGGAAGAATTGTTGAAAAGACTTAATCTTGATAAAATCTCTGGCGAATTGAGAGATCTTGCAAGCAAGGAATCTTCTCAACAACGCAAAAACGAGGAATTGAAACGTCTTCAAGTAATTGAGGCTTTCCGTGAATCAAGTGGCAAGAATAAACCTGAATGGATGATCTTGAAATGTATTCCTGTGATTCCTCCAGAATTACGTCCTCTTGTTCCTCTTGACGGTGGTCGTTTTGCAACGTCGGATTTGAATGACTTGTATCGTCGTGTCATTATCCGTAACAACCGTTTGAAACGATTGATTGAAATCAAGGCTCCTGAAGTAATCTTACGTAATGAAAAACGTATGTTGCAAGAAGCTGTTGACTCACTTTTGGATAACTCAAGAAAGACTAATGCTGCAAAAACCGATGCAAACCGCTCGTTGAAGTCGTTGAGCGATAGCTTGAAAGGTAAACAAGGTCGTTTCCGTCAAAACTTGCTCGGTAAACGTGTTGACTATTCGGCTCGTTCGGTAATCGTCGTTGGTCCTACATTGAAACTACACGAATGTGGTATTCCAAAAGGTATGGCTGCTGAACTTTACAAACCTTTCATCATCAGAAAGTTGATTGAAAGAGGTATCGTAAAGACAGTTAAGTCTGCAAAGAAGATTGTTGATAGAAAAGATGCAGTTATCTGGGATATATTGGAAAATGTAATGAAAGGTCACCCAGTTCTCTTGAACCGTGCCCCGACATTGCACCGTCTTGGTATTCAGGCTTTCCAACCAAAGATGATAGAAGGAAAGGCAATTCAACTTCACCCACTTGCTTGTACGGCATTCAACGCCGACTTCGATGGTGACCAGATGGCAGTTCACTTGCCTCTTGGTAATGCGGCAGTGCTTGAAGCTCAGATTTTGATGCTTTCTTCTCACAACATCTTGAACCCTGCCAATGGTGCTCCTATCAAGGTGCCTTCGCAAGATATGGTCCTTGGTTTGTATTACATCACCAAAGGTATGAAAGGTGCTAAAGGCGAAGGTTTGTATTTCTATTCTCCAGAGGAGGCAATTATTGCTTACAACGAGAAGAAAGCTGATCTTCACGCATTTGTAAGAGTTCCAAGAAGTCTTTGGCATTCTGTTGATGAGGAAAAAGATATACTAAAACAATATAAAGACGAGAAAGACAAAGAAAAATGGATTCTTACTACTATTGGTAGAATTATCTTCAATGAAATTGTACCAGAAGAAAGTGGATTCATTAATAAGTTGTTGACTAAGAAGTCTTTGCGTGACATCATCACTGATGTATTGAAAGTTGCAGGAACACCTAAGACTGCCGATTTCCTTGATGATGTAAAGAATATGGGATATCGCATGGCATTTGAAGGATGCTTGTCATTCAAATTGGATGACGTTGTTATCCCTAACGAAAAATCAAAACTTGTACAAAAAGGTTACGACGATGTTGAAGAAGTAATGAACAACTATAATATGGGTTTCATTACCAACAACGAACGTTACAACCAAATCATCGATATCTGGACACACACCAATGCTGATTTGACCAACAAAGTGATGGATCGTTTGAAGAACGACCAAGATGGTTTCAACTCTGTGTACATGATGTTGGATTCGGGAGCTCGTGGTTCTAAGGAACAGATTCGTCAGTTGTGCGGTATGCGTGGTTTGATGGCAAAACCTCAAAAATCAGGTGCTACGGGAAATGAAATTATTGAAAACCCAATCTTGTCGAACTTCAAGGAAGGTTTGTCAGTCTTGGAATATTTCATCTCTACTCACGGTGCTCGTAAAGGTTTGGCCGATACTGCTTTGAAAACTGCCGATGCTGGTTATTTGACAAGACGTTTGGTTGACGTTTCTCACGATGTGATTATCACCGAAGAAGATTGTGGTACTTTGCGTGGTTTGATGGCATCAGCCGTTAAGAACAACGATGAGGTTGTTGAATCATTGTACGACAGAATTCTTGGTAGAACAAGTGTTCACGATATTTATCATCCACAAACAGGAGAATTGATTGTAAAAGCTGGTGAAGAAATTACCGAAGCTATTGCTCAAAAAATCGAAGATTCTCCAATTGAACAAATTGAAATTCGTTCTGTATTGACCTGCGAGTCTCGTAAGGGTGTTTGTGCTAAATGTTACGGACGTAACCTTGCAACAGCAAGAATGGTTCAGAAAGGTGAGGTTGTGGGCGTTATCGCTGCTCAATCAATCGGTGAGCCTGGTACTCAGTTGACACTTCGTACATTCCACGTGGGTGGTACTGCTTCGAATATCGCTGCTGATTCTTCTCTTATATCTAAATACGACGGTATTGTTGAAATTGAAGAATTAAGAACGATTGAAGGCGAAGACGAAAACGGACAGAAAGTTGACATCGTTATCGGTAGTCTTGCTGAATTGAAGATTGTTGACAAGAACACGGGTAGTGTATTGACAACGCAAAACATTCAATACGGTTCTAAGTTGATGGTTAAGAATCATACGGAAATCACCAAGGGTACATTGATTTGTACATGGGACCCATATAACGCTTCCATCATTTCTGAATTCTCAGGTAAGATTGCTTTCGAAAACGTTCAAAAAGACGTTACTTACAAGGCTGAAGCCGATGAACAAACCGGTTTCAAGGAAATGGTTATCATAGAATCTAAGGATAGAACAAAGAACCCGATGATTAAGATTCTTGACAAGTCGGGCGAGGTTCTTAGAAACTATAACTTGCCGGTAGGTGCTCACATTATTGTGAACGAAGGTGATAAGATCAAATCAGGTCAAATCCTTGTTAAGATTCCACGTGCCGTAGGTAAGTCGGGTGATATCACTGGTGGTCTTCCTCGTGTAACTGAATTGTTCGAGGCACGTAACCCGTCAAATCCTGCTATTGTTTCGGAAATTGATGGTAACGTCTCATTCGGCAAAATCAAGAGAGGTAACCGTGAAGTTATCGTTACGTCAAAGACAGGGGAGGAAAAGAAATATCTTATTCCATTGTCAAAGCAAATTCTTGTACAAGAAAACGATTACGTGAAAGCTGGTACGAGCTTGTCTGACGGTTCTATCACTCCATCTGACATCTTGGCTATCTTAGGTCCTACGAAAGTACAAGAATACATTGTTAACGAGGTACAAGCCGTATATCGTCTGCAAGGTGTGAAAATCAACGACAAACATTTCGAGGTTATCGTTCGTCAGATGATGAGAAAGGTTGAAATCGAAGACCAAGGCGATAGCAAGTTCCTTGAAGGCGAAATCGTTGACAAATGGGATTTCATGGACGAAAATGATAAAATCTATGACAAGAAAGTTGTTACTGATGCAGGTGATGCAGAAGACTTGTATGTGGGTTCAATGATTACAGTTCGTCAATTACGTGACATCAACTCTCAGTTGAAACGTAAAGATATGAAGACTGTGGAAGTTCGTGACGCACGTCCTGCTACTGCAAGTCAGATATTGCAAGGTATTACGAGAGCTTCATTGCAGACTCGTAGTTGGATTTCGGCTTCTTCATTCCAGGAAACAACGAAAGTTCTTAACGAAGCAGCAATCAATGCTAAGGTTGATTACCTTGAGGGGTTGAAGGAGAATGTTATCATCGGTCATAAGATTCCTGCAGGTACAGGTTTACAAGACTACGATAACTTAATCGTCGGATCAGAAGAAGAATATGCTTCAATGAAGAAAGTTGACTAACAAAATCAACTAACATAGAAAAGAAAGACAAAGGGGAAACTCTTTGTCTTTTTTATTTAAAAATATATACAAAAAGTATCTTTTTTTATAAAAAGGAAATACATTTGCATAGTAAATTTTAAAAACAAAACGATATGAAAAAATTTCTTTTAGGCCTTATGGCATTTGTAGGTATGGCAGTATGCTTTACTGCGTGTGGTGACAAAGAGGACAATCCGACTCCAAAACAAGAAAAAACAGCTGAAGAGTCAGGTGCCAGCTTGTATAATTCTTATAAAGCATATAAAGATGCAAAAGCAAAGAATGACAATACTAATCAGATTCTTGCAGCTGCAGATTTATATTTAACATATCAAGCATTCCAAAACAACAAAGAAAACAACGAGTGGAAGAACGAATTTGCTAAAAGTGCAGCAAGTGCCGCTGTTTCTGACAAAACAGACATAGACCCTAACGACAAGGAAGCTGCTAAAGAAGCAATTGCTGACCAATTGAAAACAAAACTTACCGACGGTTCTTTGTTGAGCGAGGATAAAACGCAACAAGCACAAAGCGCACTTGAACTTTATGAGGCTTTAGACCAAATTTTTAATTAATCAATAATTAAATCTCTTTAAAAGCCCTTCCACAAACGGAGGGCTTTTTTTGTTGGTAAAATGTGTGCTTTTAAAAGTGGTGAACTATTTTTCTAATGCGATATTTTTTACCTTTGCATAGTTTGATTAGTTGAAAAGAATTAGAGCGTTTCAAATGCGAAAAGTACTCGCACTATATATTTCAATACTCATTACCATTGTTGGGGCTGCCCAAACAGCAACCATTATAGGCTGTTCCGAAGAGTACGCAAATCAAACTATCAGCGTATATCAGTATGGCGACTACTTTACCAAAAACGAAGAGTTAATCGGTACATTCACCACTGATGAAACTGGCTATTTCTCTTTTACATTCGATTGCGAAACAACAAGAGAAATCTATATGTATCTGGGTGTTTACAAGGCATTTCTATTCGTCTCACCCAATTCGGAATACGAACTTGCAATGCCTCCCTACGAAGAAAAAACACTTGCCGAAGAACTCAATCCATACTACGAACCAACTGACATAAGTTTGGGCGTCATCAATAGCCTCTCAGACCGAGACATAAACATCATCTTGCTTTCTTTCAATTCTTATTTTGAAACCTTTCTTGCAGAAAAATTACAAGATGCTTTTCTTTACCGCGACAAAGCCCTCATTGAAAAATTTGAGGCTCAGGTAGATAGCATCTTCTCACGATACGATGACAACATATTCTTTAAAATTTACAAAGACTATCGCCTCTATTCGTTGCGATATATGGTATATCAGCGTGATAATCTGAGCGTTACGAGAAAACACTATCTCAATAAACCATTTTACTACTACAACCCTGCCTACATGAACTTGTTCAAGATGATGTGGAAGGATTACATCATCAACAATCATACACGTGATTTAGGTAAGAACTTGAAGATAGACATCATTTATGGAAAAAGTCCCACAATGTTTAAGAAAACACTTGAAAAAAATATGGCGTTTAGAAACGATACGCTGAAGGAACTCTTTCTTTTACAATGCTTGGACGACTGTTTGCGAAATCCGGAGGTTTTTCCTCCTGCTCCAGTATATCAAACATTGGATTCTCTTATTCTTATGACGAATGTACCCGAACATAAGAAAATTGCAGAAAATATCAAGGTGAAACATACGGCTCTCGAGTTTCACGACGAGGCTCCATATTTTGAACTCTACAATCAAGACAGCGTACTTTATACATTGGAAAAATTCAAGGGGAAATACGTATATCTAAACTTCTGTCGTTCAGAGAATTATGCTTGCATCAAGGATTACAAGGTTCTGAAAAAAATGAACGAAAAAACGAAGCGTGACTTGTATATTGTGACTTTAAGTTACGAAAAGACTTTTGAAGACTTCCGTTCGTTTAAGAAAGCGAATCCTCAATACAATTGGGCATTCCTCTACGCCGGCGACAATCCTGAAATTGGACGACAATACAAGTTGCGAGGTATGCCGACCTATATGCTCCTTGATAAGAATGGAAAAATTGAGATGATTTCGGCACCAACGCCAGCTGACAATTTCCAGCAAACCTTTGCCGATATTGTGCTTAAAAACAAGAAAGCCGAAGCTGCCCGAAAGAAAAAAGCTACACGAGCAAGAACGTGGTAGTTACATTTTGCTCACCAACTCGTCCCATTGTAATGTCAACGCATCGATTTGCTCCTGCAACTCGGCGTGATGTTTATAATCTTCGGCAGTTACATTCGCCGAATCTTCTATAAATTTCACATTAAGAGTATAAACCTCGTTTTCCAAATCTTGAATTTGCTTCTCTATCTTTGTTATTTGCGTCTGTAGCTTACGAGATTCGCGTTCTTTTTCCTTTTGTTGCTGATAGTCAATCTTCGATACGGTCGTTTTCTTCTCTGTTTGTTCAGGCTGTTTCGCCATTTGCAGCATTTCTTGGTTCAACTGATTCAAATATACCTGCAAATCGCCCATAACCTCGCGAATATGCGTGTTTTTCACCTCATAAATGTTGTTGGCAAGTCCGTTCAGGAAATCGCGGTCGTGAGACACTAAAATCAACGTGCCGTCGTATTTCAGCAATGCTTTTTTCAACACTTCCTTAGACTGAATATCAAGGTGATTGGTAGGTTCGTCAAGAATCAACAGGTTGTAGGGTTGCAACATCAGTTTTGCCATAGCCAAACGATTTCGCTCGCCACCCGAAAGCACCTTCACTTTTTTATCTACATCTTCGCCACTGAAAAAAAATGCACCAAGAATGTCACGCAATTTGGTACGAATATCACCAACGGCGATTTTGTCCAACGTGTCGAAAACAGTGATATTTTCATCTAAAATCTCATCTTGATTCTGAGCAAAATAACCAATATTTACGTTGTGACCGATGGTTATCTTTCCTTCGTACGGAATTTCATCCAGAATACTTTTTATGAACGTTGATTTTCCTTCGCCGTTTTTTCCGACCAAAGCAATTTTTTGTCCTCGTTCAACTGAAAAATCAACATCTTTCAGCACCGTTTTTTCTCCGTATTTTTTTGTGACATGTTCTGCCTTTACGACAATTGTCCCCGAGCGAGGAGCCGGCGGAAACTGAATGTGAAACGCCCCCGTTTCCTGTTTCTCTATTTCAATTCGGTCAATTTTCTCCAATTGCTTGATACGAGACTGCACCTGTACCGATTTAGTCGCTTTGTAACGAAAACGTTCAATAAACTTTTCCGTGTCCTCTATCATCTTCTGCTGATTCTCGTAGGCTGCCAACTGCTGCGCATAGCGTTCTTCCTTCAATTCCAGATATAGTGTATAGGGAGCGGGATAAACCGTGAGTTTATTTACACTTATCTCAAACGTTTTCTTGGTTACCGCATCCAAAAATCTTCGGTCGTGCGAAATGAGGATGATTGCTCCGTGATATTGCACCAAGAATTTTTCCAACCATTGAATTGACACAATGTCCAAGTGGTTTGTTGGCTCGTCAAGCAGCAACACTTGCGGTCTTCGGAGCAGGATTTTCACCAACTCGATACGCATTCGCCAACCACCACTGAACTCCGATGTTTTTCGGTCAAAATCGCTTCGAGAAAACCCAAGTCCCATAAGCATTTGCTCCATCTCGCCCTCAACGGAATTTTTGCCGTGCATTTCCAACTGGTCCGACAACTCCGTAACTTGATGAATCAGTTTTAAATAAGAATCTGACTCGTAATCAGTACGTTCGGCAAGTTCAGCATTCAGTTTATCCAACTTTTTCTGCATTGCATTCAGTTCCTCGAATGCACCACGAACTTCCTCCAACACCGTCTTTCCGTCGGAAACCTTCATTGTTTGTGGCAAATACCCCACTTTCCAATCCGAAGAAATAACAACTTCGCCCTCGGTTGGTTCTTCCTGCTTTGCTATGATTTTGAGTAAGGTGGATTTTCCCGCACCATTACGACCGACAAGTCCAATCTTGTCATTGTCGGAAATCATTACAGAAACATCGTCAAAAAGTGTGTATCCGCCAAAACGGACGGCAAGGTTGTTAATCGAAATCATCAGTAAATCGCTTTTGCAATTTCAACTATTTGTGAAGGGTCGGAATACGTAAACCAGTGAATCAAGGGAACGCCAAATTTTGTCAATTCCTGTGCTTGATAAATAGCCCATTCCGTACCGACTTTTGCCGCATCGGCGTCGGTTTTGCACATACGAAGATTTTTCTCTAATTCCGCTGGCAAACTGCACGAAAATATTTTCGGCAACACATCAACCTGACTCTTGAAACCGATAGGTTTTATTCCAGGCACAATAGGTACCGTGATACCAATTTTGCGACATTTATCAACAAAATCGTAGTATTTCTGATTGTCAAAAAACAATTGAGTCACAATGTATTGCGCACCGGCATCAACTTTTTCTTTCAAATGTTGAATATCCTCCTCAAGACTTGTGGCGGAATAATGTTTTTCGGGATAACCGGCAACGCCACAGTGGAAATTCGTAATGGTTGAACTATATGGTTCCGTATCATTAAGATACTTTCCACGATTCATATCGTTGATTTGACGAAGCAAATCAATAGCATTGCGATTCCCGCCAACTTCGGGTTGATAATTTTCCTTGTTTCTGCCATCGCCACGAAGCACCAACAGATTTTCGATACCCATAAAGTTCAAGTCTATCAACACATATTCGGTTTCTTCGCGAGTAAAACCGCCACACAAAATATGAGGGACAACGGGAATGTTGTATTTCTGTTTTATGGCAACTGCCACAGCCAATGTTCCCGGACGTTTACGAGTACGTTTTCCGTCTTTGTCGAACACTTCGCAATGGGTCGTGATATTGATAAATTGAGGGTTGAATTCCAGCAACGGATTAATGGTATTATAAATCTCATCTATGCTCTTACCTTTCAAAGGTGGCAACACTTCAAAAGAGAACAACGGCTTGGGATGATTACCTATTATATTTGCAATGTTCATTGTATATTTATTTGTGGCAAAAGTAAGAAAAAGGCAGAATATAAACTACTCTGCCTTTTACCTTATTTTACGTGATTGTTTGTTATCTAATTATCGTAACGTCACCTTTCACATTCAAGACACGATTCTTTCCTGTTGCAGGGTCAATGTCCTCGCAGGTTGCCTTGCAGTGATATACATATACATCCTGTTTGCTTATTGAACCCTTGTATACGCCGTCCCACTGACCTTCCAAATCAGTTGTTGTCCATAACAGCGTTCCCCAACGGTTATATACTCGCAATTCGTAACCTGATTCCAAGACGCCTGCCTTGAATACAGGATAGAATGTATTGTTTTCCGACAAATCAGGAGTGAATGCATTCGGGAACACAAGACCACAGTTTGGATTTGGAACGACTTTCAGCGGTTTTGAAATCACGTTCTTACAACCCCATGTCTTGTCAACAACCATCAACGAGACATTGAAATCGCCAACTTCGTCATATTCATACAATGCATCGTAAGAATTTTCGGTGTAAACGCCATCACCGATGAAATCCCAATAGAAGTCAAACGTTGAATACTTCGTCGTCAAGTTCTTGAATGTTACATCCTTGCCAACGAAAATACTGTCGGTATGACGAATTTTGTCTTCTTCGATGAAATAAACATCTTCCGAAGCATAGTATTTGAAATCGGCATCTGGCGTTGGGTGGATATATACAGTCAAGTCAGTTGTTGTCGGACATAAAGAACCGTATGATGCTTGTAATTTTACGAGATCCTTGCCTTCTTCGTTCCATGTAATTGTTGCCAATTCACTTCCTGGATGAGAAATATCGATGATGTCACCTTTTCCATCCTCAATTGACCAATAATATAATATGTCCATTGATTCATCTTTCTTATTGTCAATTGCCTGATATGTGGCTGTTTCGCCAACGCACACGTGAATTTGACCATTGATTGTAATATCAGGATACGGAATCACAAAAACATTTGTTGATATATTTTCAATTGGTCTATCATTTGGAGGATAAATGCTTACGCTTACGCTGGTATTTTCTGTTTGTGACCAAAGCACTTCCAATGTAGCTCCATTCGATTCTCCAATGATGGTACCATTTTCAACAGACCAAACATATACTGTTCCAGCCGGATATTTTTCATTCAAAGAATATACTGCAGAAGAGTTTACACAGACGTTTTTACCGATAATTACAGGCATTTTTTGGTCTTCAATTACGATTTCTTTTTCGGCAGATGCCTTACAACCATTTTGGTCAACGGTTGCATACGTAAGTTTCAGTAAATCTACCGGAGTTGCCGATTGGATTGTTGTCTTCTGTGCATTTGGATTTGCAATTCCTACATTTACACTTGTAGTCCATTCATGAGAAACAAAGCTTACGCCATTTTCGGCACTGGTAGGATTACCATCGATAGCCATGATGCTATTAGTATAGAATTTACCATTATAATCTGGCGAAACAATAATTTCGGCAGTTGGAATCGGATGTGCAATTACCGAGTACTGAACATCAGTAGTAAAGCCAGCAGTATTAGAAACGGTCAATGTATAAATAGTGAATTGTTTCGTAGGACTTACTTCAATATTGATGTCGTTTCCTAAGAAATTACCGTCATCATCCTTCCAATAATACATTAGATTGTCCGTTTTCCCAGATTCAAATTGAGGAATCAAGTATGCCGATTCGCCAACGCACAATTCAAGTACATCACCTGTCAAACAAATCTGTGTTGAGTCAACAAGTTCGTTTGCAGGAACTTCAACTTCAGTACCGTCACACAAACGCATAATCTTCGGTAGGATTATCTCGGTTTGTACCGTCATTGACGCACTTGCCGTACAATTATATTTATCGGTTATCGTATATGTGAATTCAGTCGTTTTCACAATAGGAATCGTCGTGATAGCCGAGGTATTTGCCCCCGTCAATATATCAGCGGCACTTTCCCACGAATGTTCAAACGGAGCTGTCGTGTACGTTACCAATTGACCAGTCAACGTTGTTGTTGCCATATAATCTACAATAGGATTACCGATAATCTTAACAACAGGATTTGGCTGTACCGTGATGTTGAATACCTTCGTGTCGCTACAGTTCTTATCACCTGCAATGACTGTAATTTCGTAGGTTCCGTCCTTTGTAGAATTGAATACCGTACTTTTTTCGTCATCAGGCGAAACGTTTCCTAACCAGTTATAATGAGACGGATTACCTGTCGTGATTTCGGCAGTGATATTCAAGTCAATGCCGGCACACACGTTTTGGTCTTCAATGTCGGCAAGTTTCACTGCCGGATATACCGTCACCTTCGTTGATTCTTGTTTGGGACAGTTGTATTCGTCGGCTATGGTATATAATAACGTATATGTACCTTCGTTTTCGCTTCGGAATATAGATTTTGTAACAATAGAAGAATCAACTATTCTGTTTCTGTCGCCACCAACCCAGTGCATCGTATAGTTTCCTGGGATTCCCTTAGGATTGATGTCCAACGTGATTTCGTCACCTGCACAAACTGCATAAGTTGGCTCCAATTCCAAGGTAGATTCTGGCTTTATGGTAACCAATGCTTCTGTCTTTGTGTTACACATATTTGCATCATATACCGAAACTTCAACAGTGTATGTTCCCGATTCGTTAATTGTGAAACGAGACGTGTTTCCTTGTGAAGCAATACCATCAATTCCCCCCCACATATATGTATATGGAGCAATACCTTTCGATGCTGTTGCCGTTGCTTGTGCTTCCACGTGAACACATTCCGTTACTGGATCAATTGTAACATCAGGTAACTCATCAATCGTAACGTTAAATTTCAACGAATCAACACAACCAATTGCATCGGTTACAACCAATTTCAGTTCCTTGTCACCAACGATTTGCGAATTGCTAAATTGATAATTTTCCGTTTTGATAGTTACGGGACTGCCGTCAAACCATTCATAGGTATAAGGAGCTGTACCCGTCACACTTGGAATGATGTTGGTGACGTCACCTTGACAAACGTGTGGATTCATACCACTCAACAACGAAATTTTTGGCAATGGATTCACCACAACCGTATGAGTTGCATCGGTCGGGTCGAAGTGTTTTGCTCCGACGCTACTCAAAACAACCTTGTAAGCCGTAACTGTTTCTGGCGAAACTTCTATTGATTTCTCGGTCGAAATAACTGTAGAAGGATCAGAAATTAACGACCATTTATATTCATAGACACCCGTACCACCCGAAGGAATTGCCTCCAACATAACGGTATTACCGTAACAATATGGATCAGGAAGCTGTACGATAGACACCTTCAATGGCTGACCAATAATTGTAATCGTTACCTGGTCGGTACCCTTACAGTTTTTCGAGTCAGTAACTTCAAGAGTATAGATATTTGTTTCCAACAAACTTGCTGTCGGATTTTGCATTCGAGCATTTTCTGGTGTGGCAGGCGACAATGAATCCATTGGGCTCCACAGATATGAATATTCTGGCGTTCCACCAGACGCATTTCCGTACAATACAAATAGGTTATCCCAATCTTCCGTTCTGTCTTCACCTGCATTTGCAATAGGATTTTGTAAACCAGTGATGTCAAGTTCATCGGTGCTCTTACAATTGTTGACATCGGTAATCTCAATACCGATTCTATACGTATCCGTACCTTTTTGTGTATATGTCGGATTCAAGATTTCGGTGCTACTTAATTGTAATGTATCAAGGAACCATTTTGTAGAATAACTACCTGGATAGGTGTATTTAATCAATGGTTCCAATTCAATACTTGCACCATCGCAAAGTTCAAAGTCGTCACCTAAGGTGATTTCTGGCAAACGAGATGATGTCAACTCCGTGCTTGTTGTAGAAAAACATTTCGTCGTGTTATCAGTAACTTTCAATTCTACAGGATACGTAACCGTTTCTTCTAACGAATTAGGAGGTGTTACCTTTATAGAACTTCCCGTCGTTTCCTGCAATGGCATGGTAGAACTCCATTCATATGTAACGTTGTTTGAAGATGTATTGGCTTGTAACGTTATCTCATCTTCGGCACAAACGAACAAATTTTTCGTGGCAATTTCAGCCAACGGATTGTCGTTAACAACAACTTGTGTCGTAACTTCGTCAGAAACACATCCGTTATTTGCAGTAACTTGTAATGTAATATTCTTTACGCCAGGTGTTGTGATGTTCAACATTGGTGTCGCATCAGTTGAGGTAATATCTCCTGACCATTTATAACTGAATGTTGCATCGTCAATACCATTTACAACTGGATTTGCAGAAAGCATTACACCTTGATTGGTAACGCACTGGTCGGCAACAGGATTAATGGTAACAGTCGGTCGTGGTTCTATTCTCACAGAAATCACGTCAGAAGTATCCTTACATCCATTCGCGTCGGTTAGTACGTATTGGAACATGTGGACACCAGATATATACGATGTGAATTGTGGATTCGGAATTGAGGTGCTTGACAGCGAGCCTGTGCTTGACGAAGCCGAAATCCATTCGTGTGTTTTGCTAATAGTATTTGCTGTTTTTACTGAACCCGTCAATTGAACTGGGTCACCGAAACATGACATTGTTTTTCCTGCAACGGCATCAACAATTGGCTTTTGATTTACCACAACGGTGGTGCTCTTGGAATCGCTACAATTGTTCTTATCTACAACGGCAAATGTCAGATAATATGTACCCACATTGTCTAACGTGTTTATTTCGGCATTTTGAATGTTTGTTGCTGTTTTCATCACGTCGGTGTTTCCTGTCCATTCATACGTATAGGCAGGTGTTCCGCCAGTAACTGTCGGTTTCAATGTCAAAGCGTCACCTTGACAAACGGTTGCATCGTCCAACGAAATCGATGGATTTTCATAGACCGTTTGTGTTGCTGTAGCCGTTCTCACATCACCTTCTGTCTTGTCGGTGACGGTAACGCTTACTTCAACCGTTGACAGAATGTTTGATATAGTGATGACAGAATCGTTTACAGCGGTATATGCCGTTGATGGAGACAAATTCCAAGCATACGTGAATGGTCCTGTACCACCAGTTCTGTCGGCTTCAATAGTAACATCGTTGCCAGCACAAATGGGAGTTAAATGTAATTCAACTTTTACCGGAGCATATACATCAACCAAAACCTTTGCCGATGTAGAACAGCCCGTTACCGTATTTACCACATCCAAAGTGTAATATGTCGGTTCGTTCAAGGCAACGGTCTTAGGCGTTAACGTATTGGTACTTTGTAACTTTGTGCCATCCGTCCACGTGTATGAGTAATCCGATGATGTAGGAGAAATCGTAGCCTTCAAGTCGGCTTGTTCGCCTTTTTTCAATTTACCACTCAAGTTCTCAAGAATAACAGTAACCTTAGGATTAACTGTTGCCGTAACTTTTTGCGTATTGGTACAACCTTCATTCGTGATAGTGTATGAAAGTTCATACGAACCTGCTCCTACCGACGGATCGAATGAACCAGCCGTAATGCCAGTACCAGAATAGACACCTCCCGACGGCGTAGCATCTAATGCGACCACTCCTCCGTCTTCACAAACCTTAAAATCTTTGAAAACAATGTCGTCAACAGGAGTTACGTTTACCGTCAACGTAGCGTACGATTCACATTTCTGGTTATAAAATACCTTCGCATAAAATTTTGTTCCATCTGTCACATATTGTGTCGATGGAGAAGTCACCAATTTGGTGTATTGATAATCAGAATACCATTGTACCGTAGCACCAAGGTCTGTCGTGATTTTATTTACTTCTGCCGTCAAATCAACCTTTCCTCTGTCGCCACCCAAGGCAGGAATTTCACACACGGTGGTCTCGCCATCGGTAACTTCGGGGATGGCAAACACTTGCAATTTCAATTCGCCTGGAATATCGGCGCATTCATCTTTTACAAAGACATAATAGGTGGTATTACCAGCAGGAACGTCAACAAATTGAGGATTTTCAATCGGGTATTGAGCCATTTGGTCTTTGTACCATAATCTGTCGGCTACCAAAGCACCACCTACGGTATAATTATATTGGGTAAGGTCGAATTCTTTCAACTCGTTACCTTCGGTAGCACACATATCTTCCAACTGAATGGTACGTTTTTCAATACCAGGATTTCGAACCGACAAATACACCATAGTAGTATCGGAACGAGTTAGATCGAAGTTGTTACGAACAATCGCGAACAACGAATCACCGTCGGTTATGGTATAATGTTTTGCATCCTGTGTTTTTATCGTTTCGTGATAATCAACAGTATAATATTTAATGTTATCAATATAATAACCTGGATATTTACAACCCCAGTTAGCATCATCATAATATCCACGAATTCTTACCGTCTTGATGAAACCTACATTTTCCGCGAAATCAGAGAAATCGGCTTCTGCATGAACCCATTTCACGACATCGTCGTCGTCTTCCTCGTCATCATCATCACTGCTTGAACCAGCTTTTATAGCAGGGAACGATGCGACAACAGGAACGGATATCTTTAATCCACTATCGTCTATCAGTTCAACGTAAATATAGTGTTCCGACGCACAGTTTCCACAATATTGCTCCGTTTCCGTTCCGTCGTAACTAACGTCGAATGAGAATTTTCCACCTTTGGTCAAAGTCAGCAAGTCTTCCGACACATCAATATCCATAGCAACAGAGAATCTGTCTTCTTGGTTTTGGCCCGTGTAACCCGTCTTTTTCAAATAACCAACGGAAGAAGAAGAGTTTACTTCGTCTTGATATGGGTTTGAAACCGTAGAGAAAGAACCGTTTGCCGTTGTGTACTTTGACGAAGGCAACAAAGTATCTTCATAATTTGCCCATGTGTGTGGAGCAGCAGCGACAAATCTGTCGAAGTGGTCAACATAGTAACCAGTTATCAAACCTTTTTTGCCGACAATCGTATCGTTCAAGTTGAACAAATTGTAATACTGGCTTTTGTCGTTGTTTGGCGACAAGCCTGGCGTGAAGCACACCGTATCGTGAATCTCATTCAAGTCAACTGGTTCAACGATTTTGATAAGAACGCTTCGTTCTATATCGTCGTAACATTCAGTTGAGATTGTAGCCGTATATTTATAAATACCCAACGCACCAATAACCACGTACGGGTTTTCCACATCGGTCTCGTTCAGATAGTACGGAGCATCGAGCAGAGCCCAATCGTGACCATCCCACATATATCCTTTCCAACTGAATTTATAACCGCCATCGGCCAAAAGCGATACTTTGGTGTTTCGAGTAACAGTTATGCTTGTATCATTGTTGTTTACGATTTTTGCAGACGGGAAGTTATCGCTAAAACGAGAGAAATAACCATACATAGAACCCATCAGACGGTATCCCTGACCTTCACCCCAGTCGTGAGCAGTCGAGTTCATCATACCCATGTGGAACAACGAAGTCGTATTTTGCAAGAAATACGCACCTTCGGGCATATCATTCCGTGAGAAATAAATTCTTGCCACTTTCCAGTCCGTTCCGTCAATACTTTGGAACGAGGCATTGTTTATGACGCTGTTAGAAGAACCATTCAGCAAGAAATCCTTTTCACCGTCACCTTTCACCATCAAGTTCATATAAAACTCTTGGTCGTTCTGAGAACCATATGTTCTCACAAAGCCCATTTTATAAGAACCCGTACACATTTCAACCGACGGCAACAAAGCACCGGCAACCTCGCAATGGTAACCCGAGATATGGAAGGCATATACAGGATTTGATGTTTCAATAAATGTATAGATTGAATTCGGATCAGTCAACTCCAAAGTGACAGTTTCGCCCTTATTCAATGCAGAACCATATTGTGCACCGTTCAACATCACGACAGTGTTGTCTTTTACCGCAGTAATGGCAACCAATTCATAGAAATTATTCGAATTCTTTTTTGCTTGCGAATATCCCTGTCCTTGCACAATGAGATATTTTCGACCTGCAAGCGAGGTTGGCATAATCTGGTCACCGATATAATCCTCGCAATCGCCAGATTCCGTGTAGTAGTCTGGGTATGCAGAGTCTTCACCGATTGTTACGGCAATAGGTTTTGTCGACTTTATGTACGTTCCCGACAGACGAGAATTAACATCCTGACCTTTGGCACGCACAACGTACGTCTGACCTCTATCCAACGTAACCGATTTCGTGGTTCCCGAAGGGATTCCCACGCAGTTCGTCGTTGGCGTAATGTTTACGATAGTATGGTCTTGCGTAGCAACAATCACAATATATGAAAACGCAGAGTCTTGCACAACAGTGTTGTCGGGTACGCCGACACCATTGTGGAACGGGTCGTTGACCATCTTATTCTGGAATGGCGTATAGAATTCCTTACCCAATGCGTTTTGTCCTTTCAATGAGAAAATATCGGTATTCAACACCGACGCAATTTCATAGTATGCGGTAATCAAAGCATTTGAACGAATGTACAAACCTTTGTCTTCAACCACATTACCTTGCTTAGAACATTGAATGTTTGCAATATATGGCGTCAAATCAACCGAAGCGGTACTATTTGCCGCAATGGAAACGTTTGCAATCGTCAAACCCAAAGCTGGCAAGGTCACCATTACATCGGCATCGGCATCTTGGGTAGCCAAACGCAAATAAATTGGTCGTCCACCAACCTTGTACGGATAACTTTCCGGCCAATATGGGGCGTGGTCGGTATTACCGAACGGAGCCGCAAACCAAAATTCATAATCAACTTGTGAGAAAGAAACCAATGTCATTGCTATAAACCCAACGACAGTCATCAAGAATCGTTTCATACGAGTATATTTTTGTGTACGCATACTAACTTTTTTCTATATTACAAAACGCATTTTTACCATAAGACTCAACCCTCTAGCAAAAGGTTTCACCTAAAGCACCAAAATAACAACAATTTGTTAAAAAAAACAAGATTTTATAGACTAATCTTCCGAGAAGAAAGCCGAAACGTTACGATATTCCAAAAATATCCTTGCTCGAGATATACAACCAATGTATTTTCCGTGGTCAAGAACGGGGAAATTATAGTGCCCACTTTTTTGTATCGTTTGTACCACGTCGTCCATACTGTCGTAGGGTGAGAAGAAATATTCAGGGATATACATCAAAGTTCTCACGTCAACTTTGTTGTACAATTCGGGGTTGAAAATCATATCACGAATGTCGTCAAGTTTTATCATACCGTACATTGTACCGTCTTCACCAACGACAGGGAAAATGTTTCGTTTTGATTTTTTTATGACTTCGACCAAATCACCCAACGTGGCATCAGGGTCAATCGTAACAATATCTGTTTCAATGAGTTTGTTTATATCAAGCAATGTCAGAACCGATTGGTCCTTATCGTGTGTCAGCAATTCTTTTCGCTTGGCAAGCATATAGGTGTATACCGACGTGTCTTCAAAAATTCGCACCGTGGCGTATGAAATTGCCGAAACCAACATTAATGGAATGAAAAGTCCGTAACCGCTCGTTATGTCCGCTATCAAGAATATTCCCGTCAACGGGGCATGAAGCACGCCGGCTATCATTCCGCACATTCCCAACAAGACAAAAATCGACTCGGGAACGCGAATGCCAAAGTACGAGAACAAATATGAGAAGAACAGCCCGATAACCGCTCCGATAAACAATGACGGTGCAAAGATACCTCCCACACCACCTGCGCCAAACGTGAGCGAAGTGGCTATGACCTTAACAAAGATAATCGATGCGAAGAGTATGCAAACAATCATAAATTGCCCTTCGTATGGTTCAAACAACGATTGCGAAAACAAAAACGAATAATCGCCACGAAATGCCATGTTGATTTCCTTAAAACCTTCACCGTACAACGACGGGAAGAAGAACAATAACGCACCAAGACACAAGCCGCCAATGTACAGGCGTTTTTTCTTGCTCTTGATTTTTGAAAACGTGTCGTTCATCAAAACATACATCTTCTTGAAATAGACGGAAATCAATCCTGCTATAATTCCCAAAACCACAAACGACGGCACGTCCTGGAATCGGAAGTCTCGGTTGAACATATCCACCGAATGAAACAACACGTCCTGTTCCCAGAAAAAGTATGAGGAAAGCGTCGCTATTGAAGACGTGAGCATCAATGGAACAATTGACGACATTGAAAAATTAGCATAAATCACCTCCAAAACGAAAATGACCGCCGCAATCGGGGCGTTGAATATTGCCGCCATTACGCCAGCAGCACCACAACCAATCAGCACGACGCACTGTTTGTAATTCAGTCGGAAAATTCGTGCGAAATTCGACCCGTACGCTGCACCTGTAACGATACTCGGGCCCTCCAATCCCACGGAACCACCAAAACCGACGGTCAAGGCACTTTCAAGCATGGAAGAAATCATGTTGTGTGGCTCAATTACGCCTTTTTTTCTGGAAATAGCGTATAACACGCCAGGTACGCCAATGTTGGAGTCACTTTTTATGACATATTTTATCACGAGTAATGTAAGCGTGATACCAATTATCGGTAAAAAGAAATACAAGAAATTTTCGCCCGAGGTTGGAGACCACAAATGAAGCAAATATTGGATTCCGTGCACCATCGACTTCAACACCACAGCCGCCAGTCCCGAGGTAATACCCAGCAACAATGACAAGGCATACATCAGCTGTTTGTCGGTCACATGTCGTAACCGCCAACGATAGAGCTTACTCCAGAAAGATTTTTTTTGCGTTTTCATGCTTGGGAATTTCTGCAAAATGATGTTTGTCCAAGGTTATTTCAATAATTCTTCTTTTATAATGCTAAATGTTTGATTGGCAACTTGTAAAGCGTCACTTTCTTGCAATCCTTGTACAGAGATGGGTTTCCCAAAACACACGGTTACTTTGGTCGGACGAAAACGCATATTGGAACGCGACCACGCTTTTGCAGAATTTTTTATGGTAACAGGAACAATGTCGGTCTGAGAATTGATGGCTAATTTGAAACCTCCTTTCTTGAATGGATTTAGTTCTCCCGTTTTTGTTCTTGTTCCTTCAGGGAAAATTGCGATGTCCATTCCTTGAGAAATCAAATCGACAGCTTGTCGCATACTCGATACCGATTTTTGCGCATTTTTTCTGTCTATAAAAATCATTTGCATTTTTCGAAGAACGAATCCTGTGAAAACGTTGTGTTTCAATTCTTCTTTCGCCACGAAATGCAGCATTCGTTTCGAACCCCAGAAAAGACATGGAATGTCGAAAAACGAGGAGTGATTTGCCATAAAGACATAATTCTTTTTCGGGTCAAGATTTTCTAATCCTTCGGCCTTGATAGGACTGAATATGATGTAGGAGTTCACGGGTGCCCATAAATGTACTGTGAGCCAAAGTGTTGCTTTTGAAGGTAGTAATAGACTTATTACGTAGACGTAGAATAACGTCCAAAATGCCAATAGTATAAGTTGGATGAGGTTAAGTAGTATCATAAGTTAATTCATTATGATTTGAATCGAATTAAATTTTTATTTTTACAAAGTAAAAGATTTTTTTTCAAATGAGAGGTAAAATATATCTAATTCCGTCTGAAATGGGAGAACAATCACCTGAAGTGTTGTTCCCTTCGTATAATGTCAGTGTCATGCAGTCACTACATTATTATATTGTAGAAAATGCTCGGACTGCTCGGAGGTTTGTGAAAAAGGTTTGTCCCGAAAAAAATATAGAGGAGACTATTTTTTTTGAGATTAACAAACATAACCCCTCCGAAAACCTTGCGGAAAAAATGGCCCCGTTGCAAAACGGTTCCGATATAGGGATTATGAGTGAAGCAGGAATGCCTTGCATTGCCGACCCTGGAAATATATTTGTCGCTGAAGCCCATCGATTGGGAATACAGGTCGTTCCGCTTGTCGGCCCCAATTCCATAATCATGGCGTTGATAGCATCGGGATTCAACGGACAAAGTTTTGCTTTTCACGGATATGTGCCGATAAAGGAAGAACGGAAACGGATGCTTTTAGCATGGGAAAGCAGGGCAACACAGACCAAAGAGACACAGATTTTTATGGAAACGCCATATCGGAATCAGCAGTTGTTTGAAGATTTGCTGGCTATTTTACGACCGGGAACGAGATTGTGTATCGCGACGGATATTACTTTACCAACTGAAGAAATTCGTACAAAAACAATTGCGGAATGGCGCAAGGAAAAACCAAATTTACTAAAACGACCATCAATATTTCTTATTTTGTGACGTTTTAATAGAAAAAATTGTATCTTGCATTTGTAATGCGATAAGTATGTCGAAACAAAAAATTGACTTGGAGTTTGAAATGAATACAATGCCTGGCGTATTGTATAAATATGTTGCTACTCCCGACGGCTTGGCAAAATGGTTTGCCGACGATGCTGCGAGCGAGGATGGCACCGTGTATTCTTTCCTATGGCATAAGGAAATTTCCCGTGCCATTGTTCTTGATTCTGCCGAAAATGTGTTTATTCGTTTTCGTTGGGAGGAGGATGAGGAAGACGATTATTTTGAGTTTAGGATTGAACGACAAGAATTGACGGGGACCTACGTGTTGCATGTGATAGATTTTTCCGAGGAGGAGGAGTATGATGATGTTGTTCGATTGTGGAATTTTCAAATTGATAATTTGAAACGGTTGTTGGCCGCTTAGGTATTATGTTGGGGATTAAGAAATTAGACTTATTTATTCTAAAATCATATTTGGTACCGTTAGTCATAATTTTTTTCGTGACGACTTTTCTGTTGCTCATGCAATTCTTGTGGCGTTACATTGACGACCTTGTAGGCAAGGGACTAGAACTACGGATAATTTTGGAACTCTTCTTTTTTGCGGCAATGGGTTTGCTCCAAATGTCATTGCCCTTGGCTGTGTTGTGCTCCTCGATATTTGCGTATGGTAGCATGGGCGACACTAACGAACTGATAGCAATCAAATCGGCAGGTGTCTCATTAGCGAGAATCATGTTACCGTTGATAGTGTTCAATGTCATTTTGATGGCAGGGGCGTTTGTTTATGCGAATAATGTGTTGCCGTATTCTAATCTACGGTTGTGGTCCTTGATGTTTGATGTTAGAAACCAGCGACCAGAAATGAATATAAAGGAAGGTATATTCTTTGATGGTATTGATCAGGTTCGTTTGAAGATTTCGTCGAAAAATACCGAAACGAACATGATGTACGATATGATGATTTATGACCATAGGAATAATGCGGGTAATACGAGTGTCATCATTGCCGATTCGGCCACGATGAAAGTTACTGACGACAAACGCTATTTGGTGCTTACCTTATATTCGGGCGAGTCGTACGAGGATGTGATTGAGAGAGGCAGTATTGACGAATATCGCAAGAAACATCCGTTCCGTCAGTATTCATTTGACAAGCAGCAGGTTTTGTTCGAGTTGGAGGACTATGCGTTCAGTCGGACGAATGTCGAATTGTTCAAGCATAATTCACAGATGCAGAATGTCATGCAGTTGGATTATATGATTGATTCGTTAAAGTTGAATTATCAGGGACATAATACACGTAGTCTCACGCAATTCTTTATTAATAATGTATATAAAGCAAAGGCAAACGATGATTCTTTGGGAGTAATGGTGAATGTGGATACGTTGTATGCTAATATGAGCCAAGAGGGGAAATTGTCGGTAGCGATGAAGGCGTTGAATTCGGCGAGGACGGCAGAGTCATTTTTGTTGGCGGCGGTAGAACCGACAATATCGCAGGAACAAGGATTGAATAAGTTTCGTATAGAATGGCACAAAAAATTCACTCTTGGATTTGTGTGCATGATAATGTTTTTCGTAGGCGCTCCGTTTGGCGCTTTGGTGCGAAAGGGAGGATTCGGTGTTCCCGTAATAGCTTCGTTTATTTTCTACCTTATGTACTATGTTCTTACGATGATAGCCGAAAAAAGTGTAAAGGCGGCAACAATAAGCTCGTGGTTTGGAATGTGGTATCCTATTTTTATTATACTTATGATTGGAGTTTATTTAACGTATCTTGCGGTAAATGACAAAGGTTTGCCGTCGTTAAAACCATTCCTCAGTCAGTTGATGTCGAAGATTATAGATAAAAAACATAAAAAAGTATCAATATGAAACTTACAAAACAGGTTGCCTTGGATTTAATGGCAGCAATGAAGAATCAGGAAAAAGTAAAGTTAGATGCTATCCGAGCGTTGAAAACAGCGTTTATTTTGGCAAAGGCAGAAACAGGCGCCGATGATTTGGACGATGCTGCTGAGTTAAAAATAGTACAGAAACTCATTAAACAACGTCGCGACTCTGCTGCTGAATATCAGGCAAACAACAGGCAAGACTTGGCCGACAAGGAAAATTCCGAAGCTGACGTGTTGATGGTATATTTGCCAAAACAACTTTCTGCAGAAGAACTTGAGGCGGGTATCAAGGAGATTGTGGCTGCTACTGGAGCAACCTCAATGAAAGATATGGGTAAGGTTATGGGAATTGCAAGCAAGAAATTCGCAGGCGTTGCCGATGGCAAGGCAATTTCTGATGTAGTAAAAAAATTATTGGCGTAGGATGTATATACATTATTATAATGTATAAGCATGTCAAAAATCAATGATTTTTTTCAAATGTTTGCAATCATAAAAAAAATGTAGTTTATTTACGCATTCTTTCAGTTAGGTTTCCACAATGGAAAGTAGATTGAAATATATTTTGAAATTTTTGGGTTCAACGATTGTATGTGTCGTTGCAATGAATTCTATTGTCGTTGCACAATTGAATCCGAGAAGTTCGCTTTATGCGTTCCATCAATCTTCATATAATCCTGCAATTTGTGGAGCTTTTGATTATGGTAATGCGAGTTTGGTGGTGCGTAATCAGTATGTGGGATTTGTTGATAAGTCGGGACCGGCATCAACATGGTTCAACGTTTCTATGCCGATCAAGTCGGTCAATAGTGGAGTAGGCTTGTCGGTGGCACAGACGAAGGAAGGGTTTGAAAAAAGAATGTCTGCAAAATTGAATTATGCATATCATCTTAATCTTCGTTCCGGACGATTGGGCTTAGGCTTGAGTGCGGGACTGAATACTGTCGGTTGGGATTTGAGCGAAGCGGTTTATCCTGATGGTACCAACGATAGTTATTTGGAATCGACCATCGGTTCAAAGGAGAAGTTCTCAAATTTATTGTTGGGCTTCGGGGCGTTTTATCAAGTCGGTAGTTTGTATGCGGCATTCTCCGTTACGGAGTTAAATGAACCAAGTTTGAAATTTGATTCTGGCAAAATGAAGTATCTGAAGCGTCATTATTGGCTTTCTTGCGGTTATGATTATAAGACATCGAGCCCGAAGTGGACGTTATGTCCGGCTATGACTTTAAAAACAACAGTATCAGATTTACAAGTAAGTTTTGATTGTAGAGCAATTTATAATAACTTTGCGATCGTTGGAATTTCATACACAAGTAGTCAAGATATTTCCCTAAATATCGGTGCTCAATTCAAAGATGGGACAAAATTAGATGGTTTGAAGGCAATTTTTTCTTATGATATTGTGACATCGAAATTAGGGGGCGAAAGTGCTGGTAATCTTGAGTTTATGTTGTCGTATGACTTTAATTTGTTTATAGAAAAAGAAAATAAAATTTATAAAAGTGTAAGATTTTTGTAGGATATTTAGAAAATAGTATTAACTTGCGAATTATTTTAATATGAATGCATATGAAAAAGTTATTGTTCTTTAGTTCGATTATCGCTTTGATGGCAAGTTGTTCATCAAGTTATCAAAGTGGAGAGTTGTCAGGTACACAGACAAGACCAGCTTGGAGTAATGAAGTTCCGTTCGGAATGTTGTTTATTCCACAGGGAAGTTTGAATGTTGGACCAAGTGATCAAGATGTTGCATGGGCTAATACGGCTCAAAACCGTACGGTGTCTGTTCAGGCGTTCTGGATGGATGAAACAGAAATCACCAACAATGAATATCGTCAATTCGTGGATTGGGTTCGCGATTCGTTGGCATATGTTACATTGAAGGAAGATGCTGGTAAGGAAGATTTGTTCGTTACCGTAAACGAATTCGGTGAAGACTTGGATGATGATGAGCAGTACATTGACTGGACGAAGCCAATTGATTGGAACGAGGCAGAAAACCGTGAAGCTTTATTGTCGTTCTTCTTGCAAGGTGATGAACGTTTCTACAAGAAACACGAATTGGATGTTCGTCGTTTGAATTTCGTATTTTACTGGATGGATTTCAAACAAGCTGCTGAAAAGAAGAAAGTAGGCGGTAAGGAAAATCGTGCATACAATTATAAAACAGGTAAATACGAAGGCGAAGTACAACGTGCTGATGGAACAAGACAAGCAATCAAAGATAGATCTTCTTATATTGTAAAAGAAGAAATCAATATTTATCCAGATACATTATGTTGGGTTAGTGATTATACATATTCGTATAATGACCCAATGTCTGCTATGTATTTCTGGCATCCTGCATACGACCATTATCCAGTTGTAGGTGTTTCATGGAAACAAGCAGTTGCTTTCAGTGTTTGGAGAACACAATTGAAGAATGGTTACTTGCGTAGTGTAAAGAAAGTAATTGTTAATGATTATCGTTTGCCATCAGAAACAGAATGGGAATATGCTGCAAGAGGTGGTTTGGAATCATCTCCATATCCTTGGGGTGGTAACTATACAAGAAACTACTTAGGCTGTTTCATCGCAAACTTCAAACCATTGCGTGGTAACTACACTGATGATGGTGGTATCCAAACAGTTGTCGTAGGTCACTATGAACCAAACGAATGGGGTTTGTATGATATGGCTGGTAACGTAGCAGAATGGACACAGACTGCATTTGACGAAAGTGCATATAGTTTTACTGGTGACATGAACACTGACAATTATTATAGTGCATTGGACGATGATCCAATCGTGATGAAAAGAAAAGTTGTTCGTGGTGGATCATGGAAGGATATTGCTTACTATATGCAATGTAGCTCAAGAACTTACGAATATCAAGATTCAGCAAAAAGTTACATCGGTTTCAGATGTGTACAAACATATCTTGGTCGTGCATACGGTGCTGATGGCGTAGGTGATTCACAAGTATATTAATAGATAAATAGAAAAAAATAAAAATTACACACATTAAAATTCTTAAAGGTTATGATGAGTATTTCAGAACTAGTCGAAACAGACGGCTGGAAAAAGTTTATGGCGAAAGTTTATGGTTGGGGAGCATCTGTCGTAATGGTTGGTGCATTGTTTAAAATTCAACACTATCCGGGTGCTGGACCTATGTTGGTTGTTGGTTTGTTGACAGAAGCAGTTATTTTCTTCTTCTCAGCTTTCGAACCTGTACATGCTGAAATAGACTGGACATTGGTATATCCTGAATTGATTCCGACTCCAGAAGGTGAGGGTATTCAAGATGTTCAAGACACAACTCCGTTGACAACATTCTTGAAAGATAAGTTGTCTGGTAAAATTGAAGGCGGTGTTGGTGGACCTGGCGGAAAAGAAGGCGGTTCTGCATTGGAAAAATTCGACGAATTGTTGGAAAAAGGCAAACTAGGTGAAGATATGTTCGTTCGTTTGGGCAACAACTTGGAGGCATTGAACAACAATGTATCTAGTATGTCTGATATAGCAAACGCTGCAGTTGCAACAAATTCTTATGTTGAAAATATCAATAATGCAAATAATTCAGTGTCGTCAATGACAGGTGCATTTGATTCAATTGCTGAATCTGCAAAACAAACAGCAAATTCAATTGCTGAGTCAGGAAGCAAGTCATCACAATTGATTTCTGCATCGGCTGAGAAGACAGCTGACATTATTGCAACTTCAGGTCAAAGCTATCAACAATTGTTGGAAGGCTTGAACACAAATTTCTCTTCTATCGGAGACAGTACAAAAGCTCAAGCAGAACAACAAGAGGCATTGACAAAGAATTTGTCTGCATTGAACGCTGTATATGAAATGCAATTGCAAAACTCAAATAAGAACTTGACTGCTACTGAAGAGATTACTTCAGGTATCAATTCAATCATGTCTGATTTGAAATCAACTGCAAATGACGTTGCTCAGTACAAGGCAGAAATTTCTAAGTTAAGCCAGAACTTGTCAGCATTGAACACTGTGTATGGCAATATGTTGAATGCTATGAGCATTAAATAAGATTTGTTCAATTAAGTATAGAAAAATTTAAAAGACTAAGATAATGGGACACGGAAAGGAAACGCCTAGACAGAAGATGATTGGTATGATGTACCTTTTCTATACTGCTTTGATGGCGTTGAACGTTTCGAAGGATGTGCTTGATTCATTCATCAAAATCAATAATTCCTTGAACGTTACCAACGAAAACTTTATCAGTAAGAACCAGATTGCGTACGATGCTATTGAAAAAGCATATATGGCAAATCCACAAAAAGTGCAAAAAGTACACGATTTGTCATTGGTGTTGAAACAAAAAGCTGATAGTTTGGTTGCTGAAATGCAGTATTATAAAGATACTATTATATTTTATGCGGATAAGATTGACAGAAGCACTTGCTTTACTCGTCCAGAGACTGGAAGTACAAGATTGTACGTCGCAGTTGATAATGGTGATAAGATAGATACATTGTCATTGGAAGAGCAATGTCAATCGAAGGATAACTTGGATATTGCTGCTCAAATCATGGTTGGTAACGACCAAGGTCAAAGTGACAATTGTGGCGGTGCTAAATTGAAAGCATCTATTAATAGTTTCCGTACATGGGTTTTGGATATTGCTGCTATGAATGGCTCTGACTCCACTTCCGTAATGGCAAGCAACGTGAAAGCTGCTTTATGTACCGACGATGTTGTTGGTGGTGGTCACGAGGCAGGTATCATTCCTTGGGCAAGTTCTCAATTTGAACATTTGCCTTTGATGGGTGTTATTACCGTGCTTACACAATGGCAATCTGCCGTACGTAACGTTGAAGGTGACTTGTTGAATTTAATGTATGGTCAGTTGGATGCAACTTCATTCAAGTTTAATAAGCTGGAACCAGTGATTTTAGCTCCAAGTACCTATATTATGCAAGGAAACAAATATTCTTCTCATATCTTCTTGGCTGCATTCGATACGACGCAAGCTTTGGACGTATATGTAAATGGAAGAAAGTTACCTATTGACCCTGCAAGTGGTCTTCCAATGTATGAAGTTACAGGTGGTGGTATTGGTGCCCAAAAATATAATGCGGTAATCAAATTGCCAAAACCAAATTCATCAGATACGTTGAGTTATACTATAACGGGAGAATACCAAGTTGCAAAACCAAGTTTGGTTGTATCTCCAACAAAGATGAACGTATTCTATATCGGTCCTGACAACCCAGTTGACATTTCTGTTCCTGGTGTTCCTGCTGATAAGATTTCAGCTTCTTTGACTCCTGGTGACAAAGGTTCTATCACTAAAAATGCAGGTGGTGGTTATACTGTACGTGTAAAACAGGCTGGAAAATGTAATATCTCCGTTGTTGCCGACATTAATGGTAAAAAACAAAATATGGGTAGCGTGGAATTCCGTATCAAGAGAGTACCTGACCCAGTTCCTGAAGTGTTAGGTATGAGTGGTGGTGATATTGATAAGGCAAGATTGCAAGCAGCTCAGACTGTTGATGCAAAGATGAAAGATTTCGATTTCGACTTGTCATTCAAAGTAACGTCATTCACTGTCAGTGCGCAAGTGGGAGCTTATTTCTTGTCGGAAACGGTTAAGAGTAATAGGATTAATCAACAAGTAAAACAAAATATTTTTAGCAAGGTTTCAAAAGGTTCGAAAGTTTATTTTGAGGATATCAAAGCTGTTGGACCTGATGGCAAACCTCGTAGTCTAGGAGTATTGAAATTTGTAGTTAAATAGAACTTAAAATTGAATGTTATGAAAAAATTAGGATTATTTATTATTGCTGTAGCGTTTTCTTCAGCATTATTTGCTCAACAGAGTGAATATCCTGACAGTCCGTATGACAAGCCTCATATGACTGAAAGAAAACCTGTTCCTATGCAACAGATACGTTACGCTGACGTAATGTGGTCTAAGCAGATTGAGAGAACATTGCCACTTCGTGAAAAAATCAACCATCCATTGTATTTCCCAAATAATGAGACTGGAAGAATTGGTTCACGTTTCAGTTTGACTGCATTGACAATCGATGCAATTGAACATGGTTCTATTATTCCTTACGATCCAATGAGTGACGGGGCAGTTCCTATCACATACGAGGATTTTAAGACAAAGTTGGGTGCAAGTATTGATACTATCTACATTGAAAATGAAGATGGTACAGAAAGTGCTAAAGCTATTGAAAACACAATGCAACCAAGTTCTGTGAAATTCTTGATCTTGAAGGAAGAATGGGTATTTGACAAACAACGTTCGGTAATGGATCCACGTATTATGTGGATTACAGCTTTGCGTGAATTTGAAAAAGACGGTGAAATTCGTAAATCGTTGCCTTATAAGATTTATTTCCCCGCTGCTTTGCCAATGTTGGCAACGCATGAGGCATTCAATCCGAATAGCGATGGTGACCAAAAATCATTCTATGATTTGTTCCAAAGACGTTATTTCAGTAGCTTCATCTCACGTGAAACAAACGTGTATAACAACCGTGAAGTAAACACGTACAAGTTTGGTATCGAACAATTGTATGAAGCAGAAAGAATTAAAACATTTATTTTCAACTTCGAACACGATTTGTGGGAATATTAAACAATATTCTGTTGATAATTATAGAGGGTTCATCAAGTGTGGTGAACCCTCTTTTTTTATATTTGCACAGAAAATTTGAATCAATGAAAAAGTTTGGTATTGTATTGAGCATTCTCTTTGTGACGTTCGCATTTTGTTCTTGTAATGGTGGTGATTCTTCGGATAACGCTGACGAGACAAATGTTGATTCTGTTGAAAAAGATGTGTATTTGTATAAAATTCGGGTGAATGATTTAACCGTTATCAATGATACGGTTAAACGAGGTGAGAATATTACTCTTTTGTTTCTGAATGCTGGAGTGGATATCAAGACATGTAATGCGTTGTTGTCCCAGTCCGACAGTATTTATAACATTCGCCGTCGTTTAAAGCAAAAACCTTATACCAAGATTTTTTCTGATACAACTTTGTTGTACTTGATTTATGAATATTCCGATGAGAATTATCTGGTGTACGATTTGACTGATTCTGTTCCTCGTGCATACAAGGGACAGAAAGAGGTTACGTATGTGGAGAAACGTGCAAAGGCAACCATTCAGTCGTCGTTGTGGAATGCAATGATGGACAACGGTCTGAGTGCAAATTTGGCAATGAACCTGTCTGAAATTTATGCTTGGTCGATAGATTTCTTCGGATTGCAGAAGGGTGACAATTTTCACGTTGTGTATGAAGAAAAATATCTGGACTCTGTTCCTACGGGCAATGTGGAGATTAAATATGCCGTTTTCAATCATTTGGGCGACGATTGTTATGCCATTCCATTTGAACAAGATGGATTTGTGCAGTTTTTTGATCAAAATGGTAAATCCACGAGAAAAGTCTTTCTGAAAGCACCATTGAAGTACTCAAGAATTTCGTCATATTTCTCGAACGCACGTAAACATCCAGTGTTGAAAATTGTGAGACCTCACCATGGTGTGGATTATGCTGCTCCAACGGGAACACCTGTTCATACGATTGGCGATGGGGTCGTGGTAAAACGTTGCTATTCTGGTGGTGCAGGAAATATGATAACTATAAAACATGCACATTCGTATTCAACCTCGTATATGCATTTGTCGAAATTTGCCAAAGGGGTGAGTGTGGGTAGCCGTGTTCGTCAGGGACAAGTGATTGGTTATGTGGGAAGTACCGGTTTGGCGACTGGACCACATTTGGATTTTCGTGTGTATAAAAATGGTACGCCGATAAATCCATTGAAAATGATTTCGCCTCCGACGAATCCTGTGAAGGAGAGTGATATGCCACAATTCCGTGTTTTGGCAGATAGTTTAGTGAAAGAATTAGCATCGTTTTAACCAATGGAAGATTTGTTCTCGGACTTGAATCCCAGTCAGCAGGAGGCGGTACGCAATGTTGACGGTCCTTGTTTGGTAATTGCCGGAGCAGGCTCGGGCAAGACGAGGGTGCTGACATATAGAATTGCATATTTATTGTCGTTAGGCGTGCCTGCGGGTAACATTCTTGCATTGACGTTTACCAACAAGGCCGCTGCAGAAATGAAAGACCGTGTGGTACGAATTGTCGGTCCTGCTGTTGCCGGTGGGTTACATATGGGTACTTTTCACTCTATCTTTGCGAAAATATTGCGCATGGAGGCGGTTTCATTGCCTGGATATGATTCCAATTACACGATATTGGATACCGACGACGTTAAGAAACTGCTTACGCAAATTGTATCAAATCTTAATCTTGACAAGGATACCTATAAGGCGTCGAAGGTTGCTCCGATTATTTCGAAGGCGAAAAACGACATGATTACGGCTGATATGTACGAGGCATCGGATTTCTGGAAACAGGACAGAATAAATAATATGCCTGCCGTAGGTGAAATTTATAAGACATACGTGTCCTTGTGCAGAAAGTCAAATTCAATGGATTTTGATGATTTGTTGCTGTTTACGAACTTGTTGTTTCAAAAGAATCAGGAAGTTCTAAAAAAATACCAGTCAATTTTTAGATATATTTTGGTTGACGAGTATCAGGATACGAATAGTTGTCAATTCCAGATTATAAAGAAATTGTCGTTGCCCGAAAATAATTTGTGTGTTGGGGGTGATGATGCGCAAAGTATCTATTCGTTCCGTGGCGCAAGGATTGAGAATATCTTAAACTTTAGCAGAATCTACAAAGACTATCGTCTGTTCAAATTGGAACGAAATTATCGTTCTACCAAAACGATTGTGGAGGCGGCGAATAGTCTGATTCTGAAAAATAAACGCCAGATTCCCAAGAATACCTATTCCGAATTGGAGGAAGGAGAGAAGATTCATTTGATGGAATGTGCTACCGATATGGAAGAAGGGCAGAAGGTTGCCGATGCCATTGCAGAAAAGGTCGATGAAGGTGAAAATTATAGCGATTTTGCCATTTTGTATAGAACGAATGCACAATCGCGTATTTTGGAAGAAGCGTTGAATAGAAGGCGTATTCCGTGCAAAATAGTGAAGGGAATGTCGTTTTTCCAACGAAAGGAAATAAAGGATATTTTGGCGTATGCACGTGTCATTATAAATCCGCAAGACGAAATAGCACTTACGAGAATTGTCAATTATCCTGCTCGTGGAATTGGAAACACGACGATGGAGAAAGTTGCAGCAATTGCCACGACGAATTCCGTTCCGCAATGGGTTGTTTTATCGCAGATAGAAAAAACGGGAAGCATATTTTCTGCCGCGACAAAGCAAAAAATCACCGAGTTTGTTGCCCTAATTCAAAGTTTTATGGACGACGAACCTACGGCCGACGCATATTCTTTGCTGAATAGGATAGTTGAGAAAATCAGTATTAACGAGGCAATTCGGAAAGATCACGATAGGGATGAAGCGGATGATAAGATAAATAACGTCAATGAACTTTTGAATGGTGCGAAAGAATTTGTGGAAAACGAGATGGATCCCGATTCCATTGCGTTGCACAATTATATGGAGAAAATTGCCTTGATGACAGATTTGGACGAAGACGAGGTTGAGAATCCCAACAAGGTTTTGCTTATGACGATTCACGCCGCGAAGGGCTTGGAATTTAAGCATTGTTTCTTGGTGGGAATTGAGGAAGATATTTTCCCGTCGGCAATGAGTGTGCAAAGCCAGTCGGCTGTAGAAGAGGAACGAAGATTGTGTTATGTGGCAATGACAAGGGCAATGAGGACTCTTACGATGTCGTATGCCAATTCGAGAAGAAAATATGGTAATTTAGCGTCAAATCCGCCAAGTCGTTTTTTGGCAGAAATAGACCCCAAATATTTGATGGGTTCGGTCAAAAGAATTTCGTCACCATTTGGTAATACGTCAACGTTTAATTCCTTCCGACAGTCACAGGCAAGTCCATCGTTTAAACAACGATTTGCGTCGGCGAGCGAGCAGAAAATACAATTTGATTCGTATGTACCAACGGCACACGAGGGAATACGAAGTTCAATACAGGCCACAAAACCGGCTTTTTCGGGGTACGGTTCCGAAAAAGAGAAACCGTTTGCGTCGTATAATAAGCCCAAAGCCCAACCGACGCTGAGCGCACCAGCCGATATATCGGAGATTCAGGAAGGTAAACGGGTGTACCACGGCAAATTCGGATTTGGCATTGTGAAAGAACGGACAGGGGAAGATGCCAATGCATCGGCAATCATTTCCTTTGAAAATTGGGGCGATAAAAAGTTATTGTTGAAATTTGCGAAACTACAATTAGTTGAAAATTGAATGTTTTGTTATTTTTGAAAAAAATTTATAGATGGAATATAATACAACGAAACAACCACTCATTCTCCCTGAATACGGAAGAAATGTGCAAATGATGGCAGATTATTTGTTGACAATTGACGATAGAGAAAGACGTACGGAAGCGGCGAAAGAATTAGTCTCTATCATGGTCAATATGAATCCTGCTGTTCGAGAAACGAAGGATTATCGTCAAAAAATGTGGAATTTTTTGGCTGAAATGTGCGAATATAAGTTGGATGTGGATTTTCCTTTTCCTATCACAAAGGTGACAGATTTGCCAAAGCCGGAGAGATTGCAATACAATTTGAATGATATTCGTTTCCGTCATTATGGTTACACGGTGGAACGAATGATTAAGGCAGCTGTGGAATTGCCCGAAGGCGAGGAAAAAGATGTGTTGGTGCGTATGATTGCCAACAATATGAAACGAAATTATGTGCTTTGGAATCAGAAATCGGTAACTGACGAGATTATTGCTGGTGACTTGCTACGCTTGTCACAAGGACGTTTGAGTTTGCCCGAAGATGTGAAGTTGATGAATGTTTCGGTTCAAGGCGGTGGAATGATGGGAATGCAAAAAAGAAACAATTTCAAGAAAAAGAATAACAACAATAACCAAGGCAAGAAAAATAATAACAGAAACAACAATAATAACAATAAAAAACCAATGTAATTATGGCTGTATTTCGAATTACCGGAGGTAAAAAATTACAAGGCGATTTATACCCGCAGGGTGCAAAGAACGAGGCGTTACAGGTTTTGTCGGCAGTGCTTCTGACCAAAGAACCAATTGTAATTAAAAACATTCCGAAGATTCGAGATGTGATGAATTTGATTGAGTTGCTGATGAGTCTTGGTGTAAAGGTAACTCAATTAGGTACAAACGATTACAAGTTTCAAGCCGACGATGTCAATTTGGATTATTTGACATCGAAGGATTTTCAGGAAAAATCGAAGACATTACGTGGCTCCATTATGCTGGTCGGACCGCTGTTGGCACGATTTGGCAAGGGGTTTATCTCAAGTCCTGGTGGCGATAAGATTGGTCGTCGTCGTTTGGACACACACTTTATCGGTTTCCAAAATTTAGGTGCTACGTTTGCCTTTAATCAGGAAACAAGCACTTTTACCGTTTCGGGCGAACATTTGAAAGGAACATATATGTTGCTTGACGAGGCATCGGTTACGGGAACAGCTAATATCGTGATGGCTGCTGTGATGGCAGAAGGAACGACGACGATTTACAATGCTGCGTGCGAGCCATACGTTCAGCAATTATGCAAGATGTTGAACAAGATGGGCGCAAAAATCAGCGGAATCGCCTCAAATTTGCTGACAATCGAGGGAGTTGACCATTTAGGCGGTTGTGAGCATACGATTCTTCCCGATATGATTGAGGTTGGCAGTTTTATGGGTTTGGCAGCAATGACAGGTTCGGAAATTACCATCAAGAATGTATCATATCCCGATTTAGGAATTATTCCGTCGGCATTTTCACGTTTGGGTGTGAAATTTGAAAAACGTAACGACGACATTTATATTCCAGCTCAAGAAACCTATACGATACCGTCGTTTATTGACGGCTCCATTATGAATATTTCCGATGCTCCTTGGCCAGGATTGACACCCGACTTGTTGAGTGTATTCTTGGTAGTTGCCACGCAAGCAGTGGGAAGTGTCCTGATTCATCAGAAAATGTTCGAGAGCCGTTTGTTCTTTGTCGATAAGTTGATTGACATGGGTTGCAAGATTATCTTGTGTGACCCACACAGAGCCACGGTTATTGGTCTTGGCAACAAGCAGAAACTGCGTGCCACCAATATGGCATCACCCGATATCCGTGCAGGTGTGGCGTTGCTCATTGCGGCAATGTCGGCACAAGGCGTGAGTACGATTAGTAACATTGAGCAAATAGACCGAGGATATCAGGATATTGACAAACGACTGAACGCAATCGGCGCGGAAATAATCAGAATGAACTAAGGGATTAGTTCGCTCGTATTCCTCTTTTTTTTGTTAGTTTTTTCTAACTTGACATGATATTTGTAATACAAGCGTAATACTTTGCGTACTATTGTCAATTTGTATAAAAATTACCCTGCGTATTGCTATTGATTCGGAAAAAATGTATCTTGCGCATTGTTAAGAAATACGTATTTTATGAATATAGAACGAAGCATATATAATAAACTTCTTGATTGGAAAAAAACGACCAATGGTAGCAAAGCTCTTATGATAGAAGGAGCAAGACGGATTGGAAAATCAACGATTGCGAAAAGATTTGGAGAACAAGCATACAAATCATACGTATTGATAGATTTTGCGAATGTATCAAAGCGCATCACTGACAATTTTCTACAAAACCTCACCAATCTTGATATATTTTATCAGACAATCTCGTTGGAATATGGAGTTCGACTGTATCGACGAGAATCTTTGATAATTTTTGACGAAGTACAGAAGTTTCCTAAAGCTCGTGAAGCCGTAAAATATTTGGTCGCCGACGGACGATATGATTTCATAGAAACAGGTTCTCTCATTTCCATACAAGAGAATGTCTCCGATATTACTATTCCTTCGGAAGAACGGAAAATAAAAATGTATCCTTGTGATTTTGAGGAATTTGCCAAGGCACGTGGAGAAGATGTACTTCTTGAATACATACAAAATTGTTGGCAGAAGCAAAAACCGCTTGATGTAGCGGTTCACAATAAGGCAATGCGTATTTTCCGTGAATATATGTTGGTTGGTGGTATGCCCCAAAGTATTGTCGCCTATATTGAGAATGATTGTGATTTTTCGGCAAGCGACGTAGAAAAACGGGACATTTTATCGCTCTATCAAGATGATATAAAAAAATCTTCTCGACGCTATAATTCCAAGGTGTCTGCATTGTTCGACAACATTCCCGGAGCCCTTTCTACTCATGAAAAAAAGATTGAACTAACGCGATTTGACGAAAGTGGTTCCGCGACATTTGCAAAATATGACGAGCCATTGTTTTGGCTTGATGACTCTATGATTTGTAACCTTTGTTATAAATGCAACGATCCCAATGTTGGTTTTGCTCTCAACAAAAACGTTTCTCAGGTAAAATGTTATATGGGAGATACAGGATTATTGGTTAGCTTGGCATTCAACGAAAATGAATTGGCTTCAAACGAATTATACAAAAACATAATGAACGGAAGACTTTCGCTCAATGAAGGTATGATTTACGAAAACGCTGTAGCTCAAATGATTCGGGCAAAAGGGAAGAAACTCTATTTTTACAATGAATACGACAAAGAAAAGCACAGAAATTCTATGGAAATAGATTTCCTTTTGTCCAACGAAAGCAAAATGAATTTTAAAGTATATCCTATTGAAGTAAAATCCTCAAAAAATTATTCAACAACATCGTTAACCAAATTTTACCAAAAATTTTCAAGCAAAATAGGAGAATCATTCATTATACATCCCAAGATGTTTTCAATAGATGACGATTGTGTCAAAATTCCGCCATATATGGTCTGGTGTGCGTTATAAAAACATAGGTACCACACCACCATTCCCATTGAAAAATGAAATCAAAAAGAAAATGCGTGCCTTTAGGTACGCAACAATCTTATTACCTACGTAAGTGGCGATTTCCCATTCAATTTAAAGACATTACCATTGTGTGGGAAGAATAATATAGAATCTTGAAGATGAGGTATTGTTATTTTTCATAAACTTGCACAAATAGGCAATCCCTCTGGATTTGAGTTATTACTCTATGATTAGTAAAAAGTGAGTTCGATGAAGGTCGTTTATTTCACAACCTTCACCGTTTTCACTGCATCGTCAGCCGACAATTTCACTGTATAAATACCTTGCGAAAGTTCGCTTGCCGGAATTTGTACGACAGCTTTCACAATATCGCCAGTTTGTGTTTTGGCAACGACTTTGCCGTTTGCGTCAAGCACTTCTATTGTGAAATTATTGTAGTCGTATGCAACAAGGGCAATGTTGATTACATCCTTCACAATCGTAGGATATACAGCCACGTCGGCAGGGAACAGACTTTCAATAGCATCGGTATTTTCAACCTCTGCAATGTTACTGATAGCAATAGAGAACGGTCCCGATTCAGCTTTAGTCTGAAGTTCAACAACATTGCCATCGGTGTCTTTCACGGCATTTTCATAAACGGTTTCGTCTAATGCAAATGCCACACGAACCATATCTCCAGGCTTCAACGAACCTTCGGTGTCGGTCCAGCCAATAAAGTCGTCTTCCGATGAGAAATTATCAATTACTTCATAGCCTTCTATAAGCCCATCGGCATGCAATGACGGGTCGGTTTTTCGTAACAGGTAACTGCCGACAACATTTCCTTGACGAGGTGACTTGTACGTCCACCAATTTACGCCATAATTTCCATCTTGTGTTTTTACCGACTGAATGAACGAAGAACGATATACGCCGCTCGTAGCAGTATTATTACAGCCATCGGTTGTCAACAGACGATAATTGTAGGCACGACCTTCGAAATTAGTTGCTTCGTCAACCACGATTCCGAAATCGGAGAATGGAACTGCGTCGCCAACCTTTTCCCATTGCGTGTCGTTTATCTTACGTTCTACTTGATAACTTACCGTATTCACGTCGATAGTACGTTCCCAAGCAACAATCAGGTTCTTGCTTGATTCGCTATAAGTAATGATACCGATTTCTTCAGGATATGGATACGTGTATGTAACCGTAATGGTATCGAAGTTCTCACATTGATTGTTGTCAACGATTTTCACAGTAACGTATGCCGAAGAATCCAAACTGATACTTTGTGCAGTCGAACTAAGTCTTGAGCCATCATATTTTGTTATGTTCCAATCATATACGAAACCAGTACCAGCATCAAGTGTCGTTATGACTTTGTCGCATACGGTTTTATCATCACCAAGATTGATTGCAGGCAAGTCGTTTACGGCAGTTACCTTGAATGTTGCCGAACTTTCGCAACCCAAGTCATCTTGTGTAGTAACGGTGTAAGCAGCTACAGCAGCCGGAATAACGATAGATTGTGTCGTTTCGCCCGTATTCCACGCATACGATTCATATTCGCCTTGTGCAACCAATTCATAGTTAGTTCCAGCACACATTACCGAATCTTCTCTCAAGCTTACAGGAACCGAAACGCGAACAGTTACCGAGTCCGTCATTGTAGTAAGACCTTTGTGCATTGTTAGAACGTATGTCTGCGTTGTTTCAGGAGCAATATCAATTGTTTGCGATGTTTCATTGGTACTCCATACGTATGAATCAACACCGTCGGTTGCCGTCAATGTTGTGTTAGAACCAATACAAATACCAGCATTACGTTGCTCTATACCATAAACGACAAGATTTTCACCTACTTCGGTAATTTCGCCTTCGCCGTACATTACCTTGAATGTTACATCATAAAAACCTGTTTCTGGGAATTTCAACGTTTGAATTAACGCATATGGATCACTCAATTCCACACCGTCGATTATCCATTCGCCAGAACATTCCGAACCGTAGAATGTACCAATGAGGGTAAATTCATCTCCTGGAGTGCCATAATAGCGAGAAGTAATAATTTTTACCGTCGGTTTGCCATACCAGCCAAATTCTTGTTCTGTCTCAGTCGTTTCGGTCATACGATAGAATGTGACGTCGATAGAAGAAGTCAAACCTCCTTGGTCCATTGCGGTAAACGTAATGATTTCGGCACCACGCCAATACTCGTTCAAATCGGCAATTTCCGCATAGCAGCCCGAGAACTTCACGCTCACGTTTTCAGAAGTCGTAGCCGACCAAACAATGTTTGACGGAGAAGTGTAATCGTCTGAAACATATTGAGATAAGTCAATGTTTGAGAACAATTCCGTACCGATTTCATTTTGTTGCGGAATCTCGGCAATTACAGGAGCTTGGTTTTCAGCTTCTTGCACAATCACTACGATTTGTTTTTCCGTAACTAAATTTTCCGCGTCGGTAAATGTCACTGTCAAATAATCCGTGCCAGACCAATCGTCCTCAAGAGCAGTAATTCTCAACGACGTGTTTTTTATTTTCTTTACAAAGAGATTTTCGCCTTCTTCAAAATCAAAATCCAAGTCTGCCGAAGCCGTATAATCGTCTTTCACCATATCGGCAATAACGATTTGCGTATATTTTCCGAACGGAACCACGATGGTGTCAATAGCAACCACAGGTGCTTCGTTTGCTTTCATAGCGACTTGCACGTCGATTGAACGACTTGTCGTTAGATTTTCCTCGTCGGTAGCCGAAATAGTAACTGAGGTGTTGCCGACAAATGTTGCGTTCTTCAACGTCAATTTTGCTATTCCTTCTTGAATTGTAACATCAATATTTTCATTATCCAAAGCTGAAAGTTGCAATTCGTTAAATTCCGTCACATCGTCAGTTACATACGAACTTAAATCAATAGTGGCAGAAGCACCTTGCTGTTGCATAGCCACCGTCGGGATGAACGAAATTGTTGGAGCATTTGATTTTGTCACAAACACTTTGATTTTCTCATCAATCACTGTTTTGTACGAGATGTATAAGAACATTTCGCCTTCTTTCTCAGCAGTTACGATACCACTTGGCGAAACCGTGGCAATTTCGGCGTTGCCCGAAGCCCAAACCAAATCGTTTGCCTTGATTGTCGTTGGTGACACTTGGCACGAAACCGTCTTTGATTCGCCCACTTTCAAGTACATAGATTCTTCGCCGTTGTTCAGACGGATTTTCACAATTTCCTCGTCGCTTGAAGTGACATACACCATTGTTTGGCCTTGCAAACCTTCTTTTGTTGAGGCACTTACAATAGACGTTCCCACCGATTTACCAACAACTTTACCATCGGCAGTCACCGTTATAATGTCATCGTCTTTTTCTAGGAATGTCACGTCAACATAACTTGCATTCGCAGGAATCACCGATGCAACCAAGGTTGTATCGCTACCAACAAGAAGAGTAACTTGCTTTGGCAAAGAGATCTCTTTTGCAGTAATAAATGGTTTGATAGTAACATTGATTGTTCCACGAAGCCAAGTTTTTTCATCGGAAACAACATTCAAAACGACTTCGCCAGCTTCTACGGCAGTAATCATCTTGTCAACAATGTCAATCTTCAAAGAATCTTCACTTGAAGTTTCAAGATGATAATCGCTCTTTCCACTTAAGGAATGTACTACGGCATCAACAAAGAAATGTTCACCCGTAAACATCTCAACATCAACGTTTTCACACACAACCGATTCCACAAACTCTGTGACTTGCAGTGTGTACGAAGCAGAATATTTTTGCGTGTATTTTGTATCTGGGTCGGTGTACGTTGTAGAATAAGTTACAACCGTAGAACCAATTTCCTCTGCCTTGATAGTTCCATTTTCTTGATTTTCAACCGATGCGATTGTTTCATCAGCCACCGTCCACTGCGCATCGTCACCTGCAATCATATTGTCGAAAAGAGGAGCAACCGAGATGGTTTCGCCCGTGAATACGGAATATGATTCCTTTTTAAACGAAATAGACGGCAATACTTTTGTGATAAGCGAAATCTCTTGTTTCGCATCACAACCGTTGGCAGATGCTATTACCGTAAAATTGTGCGTTCCCGCATGTGAGAACGAAACAGAAATGGCACTTTCAGTTGTCGGCGTAGTCTCCTCGTATCCGTTTGACCACACATACGAACTTGCAATCGACGATTGTGCCTGAATCTCAATGTTGGAATCAACATACGCAATCTTAGGATAGGTAACTTCCAACGCCGGACGTGCGTTCACAACGATTGAAATCTCAACCTTCGCGCTTTCCAACCCGTCACGAACTTGTGAAACGGCATAAACTGCATTGTAAGCATAATCGGTTGAAACAACTGGGTCGTTGTATAAACGGACATACTCGCCGTTGGTCTTGTCATACCATTGTAATGTTGTTCCTTCGGTCACATCAATAGCGAACGCTTCTGGTTCGTCGTACTGACAATATACATATTCCGTCTTGTTCACCTTAGGTTGTGGAACCTTTTGTGACGGAACAACAATGATTTTACAGGTATCATTTAATTTATATGTATCTACTCCGTTTGAATAAGTCAGATTCAATATCAAGGAATCGCTACCTTCAGCCAAACCTGATACGGCGCAAGTGCCATCTATTTTTGTTTCAAATTGAACACAGCCGTTATATTCTTTGAGCAAGAACGAAAGATTGCTAAAATCGTCCACTGCCGTATATGAAGGAGTGATGGTTATTGTTTCACCAACCTCAACGGTATATTCATCCTCTGCAAAGACTGCTACAGGAGGTTCTGCAGAGAATACCGTTACGTATTGTTCCGCAGTTGACGAACAAGATTCATTGTCAGTAACCGTCACAGCCACTTTTGTTGAAGAAGAAAGACTTGTTGTAACATTTTCCGACGTTTCCTCACTTGCTTCGTCGCCAATTGTCCACGAATACGAATCTATGCCAAAGTTTGAGTAAGCAACGGCTGTCAACGTAAACGATTCTTCGGCCTTAACCGACGTATTTCCTGAAATATACACCGACGGAAGGTCGTTTATAGTAACATTGATTGCTTTTTTCGCACTTTCAACCTCATCAATTATTTGCGAAACGTAAAATACCTGCGTGCCAACATTCTCGGTTGAAGGCGTTGGAGCCGATTCCAAGACGTTGTAGTTTGAATCATACCAAACAAGGACTCCGTTTTCAGTTGCCGTCGCCTCTAACGCAACCGCTTCGGCATTTTTACAATATTTATATTCCGTATTTTCTACGATTGGAGTAGCAATTTCCACAGCAGGAGTGTAAGAGACATCGAACGTAGTCAACGAGAAATCCACTGTGTTATCCTTACCATATTCACTACCGTTTGACGGAGAAAATTCCATAATAAAATCGGGCATTGCATACGAAACGCCTTGTGCATTTTGAAAATACTTGATTTCCATTGTTTTGGTAATATCAAATTCTTCTCCTTCTGTAATGGCAATACTTCTTTCAAAATCACTCATTTCACCCCAGTTGTTCACTTCTTGCCGTTGGTCAACAAGAACCAAATCCAAGGTTCCTGTTACTTTTGAAACACCTTTGATGTGAATGGTGAACGAATCGCCTTCGCTTGCAGTCCACGTAGATGCCAAGCCCGATTCAAAGGCGTCGAGAGCGTCAGGAATTTTCTCGGTATTGCTGTATTGCCAATAATCGCTTACGCCTTCTTCGCCAACGCCTTCTACGTCGGTTCCATAACTATTCCATGCGAAAACGACATTTGGTTTTAAGCTAACCGTTACTTGCAGTTTGTTTTCGCGAGTCAGCAATGAACCAGCTTCATATTCATCAATAGCTGTCAGCAACTTACCCAATGTCGTGATTGTGATAGTGGCAGTGCCTGGAGCAACAGCCGTTATCACTCCATTTTCGTCTATCTCAACAACCTTGGGGTTTGAGCTACTAAACAACGGATATTTGTCTGTTTCAGTTTCCTCAAATAGACTATAACGAACCAGCGACTTAACATCACTTGTTTCACCTGTCGACAACTCTAAAGAAGTTTCCTCCAAATACATGTCAACCAACGTCGCCATCGACAAATCCTCGATAGTCAGAGTCACCTCATCAACGTTCTCATAAACGCCCCAAGCGTGGAAAATCAAGGTATATTTTCCGGCTTCTGGCTCATCTCCTAAATTCATAACGAAAATCTTTGCCTCTTGCGTAATTGCATCGGAAGGTGTAATATCTTCTCCTAAAACTTTATACGTAGGATTTACTTCTGTCCACCATCCATTGCTTTCTGCTCTATCGACGATGTTTACTTGTAATTTCCCCATTTGGGTGTTTGTCGTAAGATTTTTTAAATCAACAACATACGCCGTATTCAATGCGGGAAGAAAACCATCTTCCGCATCGTCAACATAACTTTTGAGTGGTAATTCACCTTGATAATAGATTTGACCATCTGCTTCCATTCGTTCCATCTTGATGGAATACTGTGAGAATGAGGCCGTTGCAAACAACGCAAATACGCAAAAAGATAAGAATTTTCTCATAAGAAAGACTTTAAATTTGTCAATACTACGCTAAAAAAATAAAAGTGTATATAAGACACTTATAAGTGTACCAAAGTTACAAAAAAAACGAAAAAAGTTCTGCAACTCAGTAAAAAAATTGAATGCTTATTCGTTAGTCCCTTTACGGTATTGATTATAGGGGTTAAAAATTTTTTTTGCTCTTCTTGGAAATATGAAGATGAAAAAAATTAGGTGCATTTACCAATCTATCGGAATCTCTCCTTGGGCTTGTAAAATCTCGTTTGTCAGGGAAAAATGCTTACAACCGAAAAAGCCGTTATAAGCCGACAATGGCGATGGATGAGCCGCTTTTAAGACAAAATGTTTCGAGGCGTCAATCAACGAGGCCTTATCCTGTGCAAATCTTCCCCAGAGCAAGAACACGACGCCAGTCTTCTTATCTGAAATCGTTTTTATGACACTATCGGTGAACTGTTCCCATCCTTTCTTTTGGTGCGAACCCGCTTGATTTGCACGAACCGTCAATGTTGCGTTTAGAAGCATCACGCCTTGACGAGCCCAACGTTCCAAATTGCCACTTTCGGGAATTTCTTTTCCTAAGTCGGAATGTATTTCCTTGAATATGTTCACCAACGATGGCGGTTTTTGTACCCCCTCGGGAACGGAAAACGACAATCCGTGGGCTTGTCCCGGACCATGATACGGATCCTGGCCGATAATCACAACTTTCACCTTGTCAAACGGAGTATAGGCAAAAGCGTTAAAAATATTGGGTCCGGCAGGATACACCACATATTTTTTCTTTTCTTCAACCAAGAAATTTTTCAGATTGACAAAATACGGCTTGTTAAATTCTGGCAACAAGACTTGCTTCCATGATTCTTCTATTTGTGGATCAATCATTTTCTCGTATTTTTCCAATTAACAATCCTTTTGTCACATTCCAGCGAAAACGCAATATCATATTGGCTTTCTTGGGTTTCAGCAGAAGCAGATAGAATAACCAGAGCACGAACGAGCCGCCCCATTTCAATATTTCTTTCAATAGCGATACGAAATATTCTCCAAATCCATTGCAACGGACTTTTTCGCTCACGCCGGCACCATACGCCATTCGCTTCACATAGTCAACTGTCGTTCTATTCTGTGGAATAACGTGATTCACAACCACATGAGGGAAATAAAACACGGGCATTTTCAATTTCTTTATTCGTTCAAAATAATCTTTCTCCTCGCCACCCATCAGATTTTTCTTTGAACGACCAAGTTTCTCGTTGAACAAGCCGACTTTCTCAATACAAGCACGACGGAATCCCATATTCGCACCAATCGGATAGGAATTTCCGCGGAACAAGCCTGTATATTGATATTTGTCAATAGCAGAAACAATCGGCATCAAGCGGGGCGACATCCAGTCTGGTTCCTTGCCACTTTCGTACAACGGGATTATTTTTCCACCAAATGCCATCATTTCGGGATATTGTGACAAATTCACCTGCAAATATTTCAGGTAATCGGACTGAACAAACGCATCGTCATCAAGAAAGACAAGGCAGTCACCTTTCGCTTCGGCAATTCCTCGGTTTCTCGCTGCCGACAAACCTTGTTTTGTTTCTACAACATAAGAATAGTGTACGTTGGGAAAATCGGCACGAAAACGTTTACATTCCTCTTCCGTATTGTCAGTACAATTGTTGTCTATCAACACTATCTCATAATCGTTGATAGGAAAATCGTTGAGAGCGATACATTTAAGCGTTCTATAAATGTATGCACCACGATTATACGTACAGACAATTAACGAAATCATATTATTTCAAAATCAGCAAAGCGTCACCGTATGAGCCAAACTTATACCCTTCTTTGATAGCCGTCTCGTAGGTTTTCTTAACCAAGTCGAAACCACCGAAAGCGCACACCATCATATACATAGTTGACTGAGAAAGATGGAAGTTTGAAATCAGACGATTTGCAATTGAAAAATCATAGGGAGGGAAAATGAATTTATTCGTCCATCCATCGAATGGTTTCAAGAATCCGTTCATAGAAACCGATGATTCCATAGCACGCAACACTGTCGCTCCACAAGCACAAACATTATGGCGATTTTCTTTTGCCTCGTTCACTTTGTCTGCAATTTCCGGAGTGATAATCATTCGTTCGGAATCCATTTTGTGTTTGGTCAAATCCTCAACTTCAACAGCACTGAAATTGCCCAATCCCATGTGTAACGTAAGATATTCAATGTTTACACCCTTGATTTCCAAACGTTTCATCAATTCGCGGCTAAAGTGCGTTCCCGCAGCTGGCAATGCCACCGAACCTTCTTCCGTGGCAAAAATATTTTGGAAACGGTCTTGATCGGAATCTTCCACTTTACGACCAGCCAAAATATGGTCGGGAAGCGGTGTTTCGCCTAACGAGAACAAGATTTTCTTAAACGTGTCATAATCTTCTTCACACAAGAAACGGATAGTTCTTCCACGTGAAGTTGTGTTATCAATTACTTCGGCTACAAGTTCATCATTTTCACCGAAATACAATTTGTTTCCAATACGGATTTTACGAGCAGGATCAACAAGCACGTCCCAAAGATATTGCTCGCGATTCAATTCGCGCAACAAAAATACTTCGATTCTTGCTCCCGTACGTTCCTTGTTTCCGTACAATCTCGCAGGAAAAACTCTTGTGTTATTCAACACCAAAACATCTTGATCTTCAAAATAATCAATGATATTCTTAAAAATCTTGTGTTCGATTTTCCCCGTTTTTGCGTCCAAGACTAACAAACGAGCCTCATCACGATTTTCTGACGGATACAAGGCAATTGATTCAGTAGGAATCTTCAATCTAAATTCTGATAACTTCATAATACACTATTTTCCTGTTCTATAATTTCTTGAAACTTTTCAATTGTGATACAATCTTCCAAACCAACTTCTCCAACTTTTGTGCGTTGTAACGCTGTCAAATATGCTCCGCACATCAATTCACTTCCGATGTCTCGTGCCAGTGAACGAATATACGTGCCTTTGCTACATGCAACCTTGATTGTTATTTGTGGTAAATCATAGTCTAACAATTCAATTTTGTCAATGCGAACGGTGCGTGGTTCAATCTCCACATCCTTGTTTTTCCGAGCCAGCTCGTATGCTCTCGTTCCGTTCACTCGTATTGCCGAATACAACGGTGGCACTTGCGATATTTCGCCGACGAATTGCTTCAATGTTTCCTCCACCAACGATTTTGTCACAAAATCAATGGGATACGTCGCATTTTCTTCGGTCTCCTTGTCAAACGACGGTGTTGTAGCCCCCAATTTGAGCGTCGCAATATATTCCTTGTCTTGATGAAGATAGGAATCAATCTTTTTTGTGGCTTTTCCCGTACACACAATCATCACACCCGTCGCCAACGGGTCAAGCGTACCTGCGTGACCGACCTTGATTTTTTTCACACCGAGGGAACGACGCAACATGTACCTCGTCTTGTTCACCACATCGAACGAAGTCCATTGCAACGGTTTATCGAAATATAAAACTTCTCCCTCTAAAAAATCCATACTAACAAAGTGTGTATATTAATGTTACGATTGCCACAATCGCACAATATATCGCAAAATAAATCAGTTTGCCTTTCTTAACGATGTTAATCATCCAACGGCACGCAAAACAGCCTGCAACGAACGCCGTCAAGAAACCTACTATCATTGCCGATGGAGAAATGCCTGAGGCAACGGTCTCGTAACCGTTTTTCGCAATCTTCAGTACATCGAGCAACGCCTCGCCAAGAATAGGAGGAATCACCATCAAGAATGAAAATTGAGCGAGATTCTCTTTCTTATTTCCCAACAACAAACCCGTGGCAATGGTAGAACCCGAGCGCGACAATCCAGGCATAACGGCACACGCTTGTGCCACACCAATGATAAAGGCGTCGCGTAAAGAAATAGTTTCCTTCTGACGAGGTTTCGCATAGTACGAGAATGCTAACAGCGAAGCCGTAACGAGCAACATGATGCCAACAATCAGCAATCCAGAACCAAAGATTTCCTCAACCGTATCTTTGAAAAATACGCCAACAATTCCCACAGGAATCATTGAAATAAGGATATTGAAGAAATATCTCATCTCGTCGTTCATTTCAAATTTCAGACAACCTTTGAAAATCCAGACGATTTCTTTCCAAAGAATCACAAAGGTGCTACAAACCGTTGCAACGTGCACAACCACGTTGAACAACAAATTCTCTTCGCCCGAAAGTCCGAAGAAATGAGCACCAATCGTTAAATGACCACTACTGCTGACGGGCAGATACTCCGTTAAACCTTGTATCAACCCAAGTATAAATGCTTGTAAACAATCCATTACTATTCGTTTGATTTAGATTTTGGTTTCCAAAGGATTGCAAAAATTTCAAAGAAGAATCCGAACAAAATTACTATCGGTGCCAATGTCAACCGACGGAAATTAAAAATGTCGGCTTCGCCTTCACCTGCCGTATAAAATACGTCGGGGTCGGTAGATGCGCCACCTGCCAACAATACAAAACCTATAAATAAAATAATAACACCAATTAATATCAATATATAATTGGTCGTGCTAAACGTAAAATTTTTATCCTCTTTTGTGGATTTGAGTTGTTCTAAGATATTCATTTTAAATAATATATAACTCGTCTTTATTGATTTTCAAGAACTTATTCAACGCAAAGAATGTCGCAATAAACGTCAGGAACATTCCTATCAAAATGACGGCCAAAAATACAACACCTAATAGCTCAAAGTCAAGGAATTTTATAATTTCGTACGATCCTGCCTGTAAAAAATATAAAATACCCACCGTCAATGCCACGGCTATCAAACCGCTCAAGAAGCCCTGGAATGCTCCACGCAAAAGGAATGGCGAGCGAATGTAATGATTTGTTGCACCCACCAATTGCATTGTTTTTATCAAGAATCGTTTTGAATAAATCGACAAACGTATCGTGTTATGTATCAGCACGACAGAAACGCCGAACAACAACACACTTAACGCAAACAAGAACCAACTAATTTTTTTTATATTGGAATTGAGTGTCTGTATGTGCGATCTATCATAATGAATGGAATCAACTAATTCGTTATTTTTAAACTGTTGCTCAATCAGAATGAAATTTTCAGGAGTGGCGTATTCCGCATAAAAATGCACTTCCAACGACGGTGGAATAGGATTTCCTTCTGCCAAATCAACGTAATTTTGCCCAAGAGTTGCTGCCAAACGTGCACTTGCTTCCTCGGCAGACACAAATTCCGTCTGTTTCACCATCTCCATTGCATCAACGGATTTACGCAATTCAAACATATCCGCATCCCGCACATCTGGTTTAAGAAACAATGTAAAACCGATTTTTTCCTTTACGTGATTTGACAAAGCCCTTTCGCTCGTCAGCAACAAACCTATCAAACTTAAAACAAACAAAACCAATGCAACGCTTATCAAAGTTGATGTGTATGAAGTAAACATTCTTTGACGAATCACCTTGTTTTGCTTCTTTGTATTACGTCTCATCGTTACGAATATCCTTTTATTACTACCCAACAGAACATACCAACCCCACGTTAAAAAACTTTTGGCAAATATATGATTTTTTCAGTTTGTTGAAAGAAAGATATAATATATATGTATTTTTTTCTGAAAAATGTTTTGGTAGAATAATGATTGTTTTATATCGTTTTGATTTCTTGTCATATTTTATCAATCATAATAATGTCTGTTGTATAAACGCGATTTGTCGCGTCTCTACAATGCGAGGGACGAAATATTCGCCGTTTGTGCTCTTCTGATTTCACCCCATAATAACGAATTTAGCACCAGAATTTAGATTTTTGCGTATTGATAAGCTCGGGTACACCATTTTTTTGATTGTAAACAAAAAACGAAGGATTTTTGCACAAACAAATTTAAAGTTATGGCACATAAATTCATTTTAAGAGATTTTACAAACATCAAAACTCCGACGAGATTATTTGATATCGTTGACAATTACGAGCAAAATTATCCAAGTCAGAACATTGCATTGGCAGGAAAGCAAACTGGTCAATGGGAGTATTATTCTCCTCGTGAATATCAAGAATATATGAATAACATTAGCTATGCATTGATGGCTCTTGGTATTCAGGCAGGCGACAAGGTTGCACTTATCGCTTCAAACCGTCCAGAATGGAATATGCTTGATATGGGTATCATGCAGATTGGTGCTGTTACTGTTCCGGTGTATCCTACGGTGAGCGAAAACGATTACAAATACATTCTTGAACATTCCGAAGCAAAGGTTGTGTTTATGGAAGGAGCCGACGTGATGAAGAAAATCAACGCCGTTAAAGCTGATTTGCCAAAGGATTTGAAGCATTTCTATACGTTCATCGACAGAAAGGAATATCCATATTTCAGCCAATTTATCGATTTAGGAAAGAACAACCAAAATCCTGAGGAACTGCAAAAACGTAAAGATGCGGTGAAATCATCCGATTTGGCTTCAATCGTTTATACGTCAGGTACGACTGGCGTTCCCAAAGGTGTAATGCTTTCACATAATAACTTCATCTCACAATTAATGTCGTTGCGTACGACTCCGTCGGCGTGGTCAACTCGTTCGTTGAGCTTCTTGCCGTTGTGTCACGTGTACGAAAGAATGTTGGTATTCTTGTACCAATACCTTGGAATGTCAGTTTATTATGTACAAAATCTTGGAACAATCGCTGAAAACATCAAGGAAGTTAATCCTACAATGATGTCGGCTGTACCAAGAGTGTTGGAAAAATTCTATGACAAAATCTACGACAACGGAAAGAAATTGACAGGATTTTCTAAGAAATTGTTCTACTGGTCAATCGAAGTAGCAAAACAATATAAGATTGAGGCTTGCGACCGTACATTCTTCTACAATATTAAATGTGCGATAGCGAGAAAACTCGTTTTGAATAAGATTGTTGCCGCTATCGGTGGCGATTTTGATATCGTGGTATCTGGTTCTGCCGCAATTCCTTCTCATTTGGTTTCATTCTTCTCTGCGATAGGAATGCCAGTGTTTGAAGGATATGGATTGACAGAAACATCGCCGGTGATTGCCGTTAGTGCCCGTGAAAAATTCTCTCGTGAGGCAGGTACGGTTGGTTTCCCGCTTCCTGGCGTAGAAATCAAGATTGCTGAAAATGGCGAGGTGATGTGTAAAGGTCAGAATGTGATGATGGGTTACTACAAATCACAAGAATTGACCGATGAGGTAATTGACAAAGATGGCTGGTTCCACACGGGTGACCTTGGTAAGTTTACCGACCGTGGTCAACTTGTTTTGACAGGTCGTATCAAGGCGTTGTTTAAGACAGCATTCGGAAAATATGTAAATCCGCAAACGTTGGAAAGTGCATTTGGTGTGTCACCATTTATCGAAAATATTGTCGTATTCGGTGAAAATCAAAAATTCCCTGCTGCAATCATCAATCCAAACTTTGAGTTTTTGAAAACATGGTGCGGTACTCACGGCATTGAATACACGACACCAGCAGAAATGGTGAAAAACAAAGACATCATTGCTCGTTTCAAACGCGAAGTTGATAAATACAATCTTCAATTTGGTGATACGGAACAAATCAAGAAATTCGACTTGGTTGCCGACGAATGGTCTATTGGCAATGGCGTTCTAACTCCTACGTTGAAGGTTAAGAGAAACGTAGTAAAACAATTGTATAAAGACAACTTGGAAAAATTGTTCGCATAATAATAGGATTGGTTTATATGGGGCGGATGTAGGTAACTGCATCCGCTTTTTTTATGCAACAGTCACAATGTCGTCGAGCTCCACGTACCAGATGAATCCTTGTGCCGTGTAGCCCATTTGCGACAGAATGTTCATGTATTCTTTCACTTGTTTCTTGTAACTTTCGGGTTGTTCCTTACCAAATTTGTAGTCAATAATGGTAACGTCGTTTCCTTTGATGAGCATACGGTCAGGACGTTTTTCCGCACCATTTTGTTGTAATAAAGGTTGCTCCGTCAAAATGTGGTCCCATGAGTAGTCGAACCAGTGAGCAACACGCTTGTCAGTGATTTTTTGTCTCAGTTTTTTTGCAATTTCTTGTTTTTCTGCCATTGGAAACAATTCTGGCGGACAATACTGATTAACATAGCGTTCAATATCGGCAACGGTGTTGATGTGTTCCAAAATCTTGTGCATTAGCAGACCATGTTCTCGTTCGGTTTGTGGTTGATCAAGCATTTCAATGAAATGTTTCGAGTTCTTCTCTGGCACGAGCTTTATCTCTATGTCGCTTTCCACGCCGTTGTTCACAAGTTTAGGAATGGTGTACGACGAAAAGTTTTGGGTAACAATCGTATCGTTAGATTCTGTCGCTTTTGACGGTTTTGGTTCTCCTAACCTGAAACAGTTTCCCGAAATTTCAATCGTGTCAAGGTCGGGATTGCCTTGAAACCAATCGTGATATTTATCGATAAAATCAGAAGGTGAAATTGATTCAGGTGGTTCTTGGTCTTTCTTGGAACTTTTCTTCTCTTTCTCTGTTTTCCCAAGAAGAATCGTTCTAAACGTTTCCTTGCCACTACTGCTTCTGTCAAAAATGTAGAGTTCCTCTTTAGGTCGCGTACACGCAACGTACAATGCATTGGTATCGTCGATTTCCACGTTGTATTGTTCTTCGATATATTCGTCTCGCAACGTTGTTTGTCGCAAGTCGCCTTGTAAGTCAACCAGTTTTAGGTCATCAAAATTGGTTTTGTAAAGAACTGTTCTTTGGAGATATTTCCCTTTTATGAATCTTGGCATAATGACCACGGGGTATTCGAGTCCTTTGGAACTGTGAATTGTCGCCGCGCTCATACAGCCACGGGCTTGGGCTTGTTGCAGATAGGTTTTCTCCTTGATTTCGTCCCAATGTTCCAAGAAACTTGATATGCTGGTGTTGTTATTTTTTGAATAAGAATATACAATGTTTTGAAAATCAGTAAGAAACGCTGTCTCTTCCGGTAAGGTTTGCAATTTAAAGTTTTCAATAATATGTTCGCATGTCTCAAAAATCGACATATTCTGCACTATCGGTTTGAGGGCATATTCCGGGAGTTCCAGAATTTTGGCAAAGGTTTCAAAACCTGTCTTGTGAAGCGTGTTGAACGTGTAGGTCAAGAAACTGTCGAGAAATTGGGCATCCTTGCTCGTGTCGTTTACGTTCAGGCGTTTTAGGTAACAAATAATAAATTGTACCGCCAAAGAATTGTTGAGAAGCAGAGCTTCCTTGCTCATTATTGAAAAATAAGGGGCATATTGGGGATATTCATTTTTTTTCTCGTTGAAAAGATTTACCAATTCGCTGATTTCATCGTTCTTATAACAGAGAAAGACAATATCATCAGGTTTTCTTCCTAATTGTAGCAACGAAACCACTTTCTCTACCAATGCCTTGTTGAGTTCTTCTTGTGCGTCATCGGCTTTCCCATCAAAAATTTGAATTTCAACGCAGCCACCGTCGCCTTTTCCCACTTGCTGACAGCAGTTTTCGTAAATATGGGTTATGGTGTCGTTGTTCGTGCCATAATACGAATTGAAGTTCTTGTCGATTTTCTTTGAATAGTGTTGAAAGAAAAAGTTGTTAAATTGCACGATATTCTTTTTGCTTCGGTAGTTCACATTCAGTTTGTCAATGGTTTCTTCGTTGATGTAGGGGAGAAGTTCGGAATCGTGCTCAAGATTGTGCAATAGTTGCCAATTTCCGTTGCGAAAACGATAGATTGACTGTTTCACATCGCCTATAATCAGAGCTTTTTTCAAACTACTTAAAAGATTCAGTACAATTGGCTTGAAGTTTTCCCATTGCATTTTCGACGTGTCTTGAAATTCATCAACCATAATGTTTTCAATGGTTTGACCAATTTTTTCATACACAAACGGCGTATCGCTGCCGTTGATGATGGATTTCAGAAATTTGTTGGCAAATGCCAAAAAGAATGTGTTTTCTTCTTTACAATATGTATCTAATTCATTCTGAATGTATTGCGAAAGAATGACGCCTTTTTTATGCTCCAATATTTTTTTTGCCGTATTGTATTCAATAACTAAATCTTGGATTTTTTTCAGTTTTTGTAAAACGCCGTTATTGTATAGTTCGGTAAGTTCTTCAAGATGATTATCTTTCTTGCTTTTGCTACAACAATCTATAGGAGAAAACACCTTTTCATTAAGTTTTCCCGATTTAAATAATTCGTTGATGTTTAATGTGTCTCGAATAGGTGCATTAAAAAAACTGACATCTAAGTTTGCTTTTTTGAGTGCCAGCTCAATTTCGTCGCTCACAATCTGTGCTTGTTTTTTCGTGTTTTTCTTCGTTTGTTCCAATTTCTCAAAGAACAGCGACAATTTTGTTATGTTTTCCTTTATTTCCTCGTTGGATCGAGGATTATCGGTCATTACCTCCTGATATAGTTCCTTGAAAAATTTGTTGCTTTCGTTCTTGATTTCTTTTTTTATGTCGGTTGTGGTACTGTTTTCAATATCTTCGTAGGCAAAATCAACAAGAATCTTATGTAAATCCTCGTTATCAAGAGAGTTTATCAGAAGATTCTTCACAATAGTTTCCAAAATCTCGTTTTGCCTTAGTTCCAACGTGAATTTTGGGGGCAGTCCCAAATCTTTTGCAAAGTTGCGAATTACGTTTTGTGTAAAGGCGTCAATGGTTTCAATGTAGAAAAACGAATAATTGTGAAGAATGTCCTTATAGATTTTTTTTGCGGTGGCTTGGATTTCTTCTTTTTTGAGCGTCTTGCCATTGAATTTTTCTGCTTGCAGTTCTTTTATGTAGTCGGCATCGTCCTTGAACGAAAGAAGGTATAGCGCACGCAAAATTCTATTTTTCATCTCGCCACAAGCGTTGTTGGTGAATGTGACGGCAAGCGTTTTCCTATAATTTTTCGGGTCGTGGAACAGTAGTTTTATGTATTCCAACGTGAGTGTATAGGTTTTTCCCGAACCAGCCGATGCCTTATAAATATCTAACATAAAATTTTTTTTGAAAGATAGTTGAAAGTTTTGTTTTGGACAATGATATTTCAACAAAAAAAGATGTTAGTTGGTAAGTTGTTGTAACACAAACCGTTTCTTGTATAGATGCGATTAATCGCGACCATACAAATAAATTCGTGAAAATACAGTAGGGCTGTCACATGGTGGCAGCCCTACCTTATATGTTATTCGTAAAACTCTTGTATAACTTCGTTCAGCCCCAAAAATTCGGCACAAGTGATGACGGAGCCGATTGTGACACCTAAAATACCATGGGAATTGATATTTTGCCCTGTCATAAACAGGTTTGGTATTTTGGTTCTTTGCGAAACGAGTGTCTGCGTGGGGAAATTCTTGTCGCGAATGATTCCGTACATTGAACCGTCCTTTGTTTTGGTGTAATTCTCATACGTCAACGGCGATGAGGTATAGTATGTTTCAATGCAGTTCTGAATTCCAGGAAACGAATGTTCTAGTTCTTGCAACATTCGTTCTGCCTTTTGCTTTTTGAAGAGTTCGTAATCCTCGCCGCGATGCCCTACGGTTGTATCTTTCCATTGTTCTACTTCGGAGTAATTCATATAGGCAATGAGTTCGGCACTTTCGGCAAATTTCTGATCTTTTTCCTTGCATTGGTGCATAAACAGATATTGCTCAGGCCATTTTGACGGATTATAATTGTTGCCTGCCCACACGTCGGCGTTCTTGTAATAGTAGTAGTTATAGTTAAGGTACGGTGTCGTATTCGGCTTGAATTTTATGTATACGGTGAAATTCGAAATCGTGTTTTGCAAGCTATTGATGCGTGTTCTATACGCTTTCCGTATCATCGGCGAGTCAATCTTGCTTATGGTAACCTGTGGATGTACGTTCGAAATGAAATTTTTTGCTTCCAGTCGTTCACCATTCGTAAGAATCACGGCAGTTGCTTTCTCGGAGTTACAAATGAATTTGTCAACTTCGGCATTGGTAAAGATTTCACCGCCAAATTGTTTTATTGAATTTGCAAGCGAATCGGCAATTTGATTACTTCCTCCAATGATTCTGAATGCACTCTGAATATAAAAATTAGTGATGAGAGCGTGAATATACGTCGGCGTTTTGTCTTTCACTCCTGCGTATAGAGGCAGATTGCCCGCCAATACGTTTTGCAAGACAGGGTTTTGCGTTGTCGAAGCAATGAAATCGTTAATGCTCGTCTTTATGTAATCAGGCTCTAAAAAAACGTTGTTTTGTATTTTTTTCAGATTATATAATGGCGATGCGTCGGCAATATCTTTCACTCGTTTTACATAATTCTTAATGTCATCTTCGTTGTCAGGAAACTTTTGTGACAGGGTATGAATGAAATTGTCGTACCCCGAAGCAATGTTGTACTGCGTTCCATTGAGCGAAATAATGTCGAAACCGTCGTTGTTCAATCTTTGGAGCGGAATTGTTTCTGTTAAGCCAAGATATTTCCAGAAACGATAAAGGATTTGACCTTCGTCCATACTACCAATGTAGTGCATTCCCGTGTCAAAATTCACTCCCTTGCGTCTGAATGACTGCAAACAACCGCCTATTTGAGCGTTTTTTTCAACTATGGCAATTTTGAATCCTTTTTTTGAAAGGATATATCCGCATACTAATCCACCAAGACCACTACCAACAATGATTATGTCGTATTTCCCCTGCATACGGATGGACTGAACGTTTGAGTTTAGTATTCAAATCTGCCAAATTCACTTTCTATGACAAGTTCTTTCTTGTCCGATGCCTCGATACGGCCAACAACTTGTGCGTCGATATTAAACGACTTGGAAATCTTAATTACTTGTTGTGCATTTTCGGGAGAAACATACACTTCCAAACGATGTCCCATATTGAATACCTTGTACATTTCTTTCCAATCCGTTCCCGATTGCTCTTTGATGGTTTTGAAAAGAGGAGGTACAGGGAAGAGGTTGTCTTTTACAACTTTAAGATTATCAATAAAATGTAGAATTTTTGTTTGTGCACCACCCGAACAGTGAACCATTCCATGGATTTGTGGACGCATGGCATCTAACAGTTTTTTTACAACAGGAGCATACGTTCTTGTTGGTGAAAGGACTAATTTTCCAGCGTCAAGAGGAGAATCCTGAACAGCATCGGTAAGTTTCAAATTACCAGAATATACAAGGTCGTCGGGTACGGCGGCATCGTAACTCTCAGGATATTTTTTTGCAAGATATTTTCCAAACACGTCGTGACGAGCCGAGGTTAATCCGTTACTACCCATTCCGCCATTGTATTCTTTTTCATAGGTTGCTTTCCCGTAAGAAGCAAGTCCCACAATCACGTCGCCTGCCTTGATATTGGCATTGTTTATGACGTCGCTTCGTTTCATACGACATGTTACGGTGCTGTCAACGATGATAGTTCGTACCAAGTCGCCCACATCGGCTGTCTCGCCACCTGTGGCATACACGCCAACGCCCATTTCTCGCAGTTCAGCAAGCAGTTCGTCAGTTCCGTTGATGATGGCAGAAATGACTTCGCCAGGAATCAGCAGTTTGTTACGGCCTATCGTTGACGAAACCAATATATTGTCAACGGCACCAACGCACAAAAGGTCGTCGATGTTCATAATCAGCGCATCTTGGGCAATGCCTTTCCAGACAGACAAGTCTCCCGTTTCTTTCCAATAAAGATATGCCAACGATGATTTTGTGCCGGCTCCGTCGGCGTGCATTATGTTGCAATATTCTGGATCGCCCCCTAAAATGTCGGGGATGATTTTACAAAATGCCTGAGGATACAATCCTTTGTCAATGTTTTTAATAGCGTTGTGCACATCTTCCTTGCCTGCCGAAACGCCACGTTGCATATAGCGAGATTCTACTGCCATTACTTTTTATAATTTGTTGAAGTTACACGGAACTCTGTTCTACGATTTATTTGATGACAAATTTCTTGCTGAGATTTGTCGCTTAGATTCTGTATGAATTCAGGTGTCAACACGTCGCCAACCTTCAAGAAAGGATACAAGTCGGCATATTTCAAATCAACATGTTTTGGTGACGATGCGCCATATCCTTTCGCCGTCAGTCTTTTCTTGTCTATACCTTTTGATATAAGGAAATCCACAACCGATTGGGCACGTAGTTGTGACAATTCTTCGTTGGTCATTTTTGTTCCCACACGATAGTCGGTGTGTGAACTCAATTCTATGGTGATGGAAGGGTTGTCCTCCAATGTTTCCAACAATTTATTGAGCGAAACAATGGATTCTGGTCGTAATTCCCAGCGATTCACGTCGTACAGTACATTCGGTACTTCTATCGCCGCATCCATTTGCGTCATATAGAGGTTGACCTCGAAATCCTTGTCATCCTTGCGACCATACGTTGAAATCTTGTATTTGCTGTTCAGGAATTCCTTATGCATAGCCAATAATACATAATTGGTCTGCGGATTCAGTTGAAACGTGTAATTCCCTTCGTTGTCCGTTACCGCTTCCATTGATGTTCCGTCACTACCAATCAACCCGACAGTCGCCTGCGGAATCGGCTCGTTGGTCATTTCGTTGAGTACTTTCCCTTTAATGGAATAATGCAGTTTTACGATTGAAAAATGATAAATGTCGTCGTAACCTTTTCCTCCCGGACGGTTGGAACTGAAGAATCCTTCTTCCAAGGAATCTTTGAACGAAATGCCGAAATCGTCCGACGGAGAGTTGATAGGACTCATTAAGTTAAGAATATATTCTTTGCCTTTCGCGTCGTGATTTACTCTGAAAATGTCCAAGCCACCCATGCCCACGTGACCGTTCGAGGCAAAATAGAACGTACTGTCGGCACGTAAATACGGGAACAATTCATCGTTTTCGGTGTTGATAATATTGCCCGCGTTCTTGGGTTTTCCCCATTTCTCGTTAACCGATTGACGAGTGCAGTACCAAATATCGTAACCGCCATAGCCACCTTGTCGGTTTGATGCAAAAAACAACGTGAGACCGCTCTCCGAAATGCACGGATGCACGTAGTCAACCGTATCTTTCGTATCGGAAAACTTTACAACGACAGGCTTGTCCCATGAAGCACCTATTTTGTTGGAAGACAGTATTTTACAGAATGATTTTGCACTTCCGTATTCACATTGAGTATAAAACAAGAATTTTCCATCTTTCGTAACACTTGGCGCACCTTCCTCATTCGTCGTATTGATTTGGTCGGAAACCGAAACTGCCGCCGACCACGCACCTTTGGCGTCTTCTTTTGATGTATAGATGTCGCAGAATCGTTGTCCGCTACCGCCGTGAATCATATCGCCAACGGCATTTGAGCGAGAGGAAGAAAAGAACAACGAAGAACCTTTCCCGTCAAAAACGTAAAATGGAGAATAATCCGAAAACTCGCTATTGACGTAGGCGAGATTTGTCACTCTATAATTTGTTGGATTTTTAATCCATTTTCTCGCATTCTTGCATGATTCTATGCCTTTATCCGCTTTTTTGTCGGATGGAACCAACGAATGATATTTCTCGTAGTAAGAAATTGCCTTGTCGAAATTCTCGTTCATTCGCATTGCATCGGCACAATAAAGATAAACGACAGGGTCTTGATAATTCATGTCGATGGCTTTCTCGAACCATAATTGTGCGTGAAGCGGGCTTGAAATATGTCGATAGCAATAGCCAATTTTGAAAGCAATGACGGCTTTGTTAGGGTCTTCGTTCTCAATTTGTGAAAACAAACTTTTATAATTGTTGATGGCAAAAGTGTACTCGTTGGCTTTCAACGCGTCGTCGGCACGTTTTTGCAGATTCTTTTGGCTAAAACAGAGGTGAGCCAGAAGAAAAACTGATATGAAAAGTGTCAACAATCGTTTCATAAGCCAGAAGATTTTTATTTGATTGCCAATAATTCAACCTCGAAAATAAGCGTCATGTGTGGTTCAATCGGTCCGCCCGGGTGCGGATTTGCACCATACGCTAATTCAGAAGGTACATATAATTTCCATTTCGAGCCAACAGGCATAAGTTGAAGCGCTTCAACCCATCCTTGAATTACGCCGTTTACAGGGAATGATGCCGGTTGATTGCGTTGTACAGAACTGTCAAACACCGTTCCGTCAATTAAAGTACCATGATAGTGTGTGGTTACCGTATCGGTTGCTTTGGGTTTAGGACCGTTCCCTTGCTTGATTATTTCATATTGTAAGCCGCTTGGAAGCGTTACTACTTCAGGACGTTTCCCGTTTTCTTCCAAGAATTTCTTTCCCTCAGTAATGTTTTTAGAAAATTTGGCTGCATTTGCTTTCGCCAAAAAATCTTGTATCGTCTCGTATGCCTCTTGCATCGAAAGTTCAAGTTTCCCTCCGTTGAGCATGTCAGAAAGTCCTTTTGCGAACACTTCGGCATTGATTTGGCTCACGCCTTCGCCCTTGAGACTTGCTCCTATATTCATTCCCAGGCTATAACTTGCCTTGTCTAAATCTGTTGTTATCATCTTCTGTGTTTTTAATTCGTTACAAATATACATTTTTCCTCGAATTTTTCATTCTTGTATAACCCCCAAATCAAAAAATCCACTTTTTCAAATTGAAAAGTACATTTTTGGACAAAAAAACAGAGGCAGTTCCGATAGAGCTGCCTTTGCTTTTTTAACACCATTTAATCAACATTCAAATTGAATTCAACATCTTTC